>Ga0224722_1000039_pt1 | contig 68456 bp, 70 predicted proteins | sample Balambano_FR1_Me_FD_161646 | JGI IMG/M metagenome (GOLD analysis project Ga0224722, IMG submission 161646) | Freshwater sediment microbial communities from Lake Towuti, South Sulawesi, Indonesia - Balambano_FR1_MetaG | ecosystem: Environmental > Aquatic > Freshwater > Lake > Sediment | place...
AATAACTGAGTATCTACTCGGTTGGCTCATAATATCTGTTAAGTAATCGGTATTTATTTGTTGTTATTAATGTAGATAGTAAACCTGGGTCAGCAATTTAGCATTTAGGTTTGGTTCCAAAAGCGCTCACACGGTTGACATACTCTATGGAAACGTTGGAATTCATCATTTATCCAGATGGTCGGGTACAAGAGCGGGTGACTGGCATTGTGGGAACTTCCTGTTCGGAAGTCACTGCTGCCATCGAAGCTCAGCTTGGCCAAGTAGTTGCTCAAGAGCCGACTTCCGAATTTTTCAATCAGATCGCGATCGACGCAAGTGTCTCAACGCAGGCTGCCATAACTGCCTGGTAGCCAGGGTTTAGGTGAAAATTTTCTGTTCAATTTATTAGCAATTGCCATGTCACACTTTAGTCATATCAAAACTCAACTTCGCAATATTTCTTCTCTACAAGCTGCTCTGACTGATCTTGGTATTGATTGGACATCGGGTAGCCAACCAGTGAAAGGCTATCGTGGCCAAACTCGCACAGCCGAGGTTGCGATCGCCCAGTCCAATGGCTATGACATTGGTTTCGCCTGGAACGGTCAAGAGTATGAATTGGTGGCTGATTTACAGTACTGGAACCAACCTTGGCCAGTTGATCGCTTTTTGAGCAAGGTCACTCAGCGCTACGCCTATCACACAGTAATGACTGAAACGGCTCAGAAAGGCTTTCAAGTTACTGAGCAGCAACAGCAAGCCGACGGCTCGATTCGACTGGTACTGCAACGCTGGAGCGCTTAATGTCTGAGGCATCTTTGCCAATGGACGCATCACAGTCAAATCTGAACGGATACGAATCTGAGTTTTCTCCTCAAGGCGGCTTTGAGCCGGAACTAGGCGGGTTTTTAAGGGACTCAGAGGCAAGGTCGGGGCTAGAGCCTGAACTGGGTGGAACTATTCGTCAACGCGGTGTCTATGTCGATGAGATTACGTGCATCGGCTGTAAGCATTGCGCTCACGTCGCTCGTAACACCTTTTACATTGAGCCAGACCATGGCCGATCGCGGGTGGTTCGTCAAGATGGTGATGCCGAAGAGGTGATTCAAGAAGCGATCGATACCTGTCCTGTTGATTGTATTCACTGGGTTGACTATACCGAGCTAAAGCGCCTGGAAGAAGAGCGGCAGTATCAAGTTATTCCCATCGCAGGATTTCCAGTGAATACGGCATTAGCAACTATTGCCAAACGTCGAAAAAAATTGAAGGCAATCCGTAAACGGAAGCCCTGAGAGTGTAGCTAAGGACGACTGTCGTGACTGATAGGTAGAGGCTGATTAAACCAGCCTCTTTTTGTTGCTTGTAGATTTTGTGCATCTGCAAATTTGGTAAAGGTGGCCTACGCTTTTGCAGAACTTGCCTACAATGCTCTCAAGCGATCGCAGACACATTGACAAATGACCACTCCTCCTTGGAAAGCCTCATTCCACGCACTCTTTCCCACACCACTGTTTGTATTTGAGTTAGCCGATCACCGTGAGATGGATCAACATCTGCTCCAATCCATCTATCACCTGCGGCAAACCGAGCCCGGTGTAGTCGCTTCCAATATTTTGGGATGGCACAGCAAGACAAATTTGTTTGAGTTGCCAGACTTCCAAGCATTCAAGCGTTTGGTTGATGAAGCCATTGTCCAGGTTGCTCAGGCTGTGGGCTATGGCCATGTCAACATCCGACCTGCCAACTGCTGGGCTAACATTAATCCACCCAATGCCAGTAACAAAATTCATGATCACGCCAATTGCTTGTTTAGCGGCGTTTACTACGTTCGTGCACCAGAGAATTGTGGCAATTTGATGCTCTATGACCCGCGCAGTGCCCGTACCTTTTACCGTCCTGCCGTCAAAGATTACACGGCCTACACCGCAGACGCTGTGGCGCACGCCGCTGAAACTGGGTTGCTGCTGATTTTTCCCAGTTGGCTCAAGCATGGTGTTGATCCTAACTTGAGTCAGGAGGAGCGGGTTAGCATTAGCTTTAACTATGTCTTTAGTTAGAACTAGAGCGCAACGTTACGCTTAACGCTGATCCTTTGCAGGGGGATGTAATCTAGTTGTCGGCGTTGTCAAATGTAAGGTGCTATCCAGTCAGCCCTGCCAGTTGTGGCTGGCTGCAAACACGCGAAACCGATCGATGACGACTGAATTTTGCCCAACTCGCCACACCAACCCGATCGCGCGGTGCAGGGGTAAGTCAGCAATTGGAATGTAGACGATCTCTGGCTCATCTTTCCACTCTGGCATGATGGTGATTCCCAAACCTGCTGCTACAAGGGCAATCACCCACTCCTCATGCTCAGCGCGATACACGATTGGGGCTTGAATTGATTTAGCTTCCAGCAACTGCTCAGTTTCAGAATAGAGTTCGCAGTGCGATCGCTTGATGAAGGGTTGTGCTTGCAGATCTGCCAACTTGACAGAGCTACGCTGGGCAAAGGGATGAGTTTTGGGCACAGCTAGCATGCGTCGTTGTTGAAACAAGGGCAAGGAAGTTTTAGTATCTTCGCGATCCAATACTGTAATCGCTAGGTCAATATCCCCCGCCTCTAACCATACTTGTAAGTTGTGTACTGTGCCATCTAGCAGCTCAAACGACACTGTGGGATGCTGTTGCTGAAAGGCGTAGAGCAGTTTTGCTAGGCTCGCAATCCGAATGGTTCTGAGTGTGCCAACATGCAAGGTCGGCTGCTGTTGAAACTCTTTTAGCTTCTGCAAGGTTGCCTGATACTCATTCAGAATAATTGTTGCTTTTTCCAGAAAAAACTTGCCTGCGGTGGTTAGCCTAGCTCGCCGTCCACCCCGCTCAAACAGGGTTACACCTAGCTCCTGCTCTAGTTTTTTGATGCCAGCCGACAGGGAAGGCTGGGAAACATATAGGCGATCGGCCGCCTTGGTAAAACCGCCCGTCTCGACGATGGCCATAAAGTAGCGAATTTGATACAAATCCATAGATGGCATCTATGACTTTAATTATAGAAATAGTCTGGCTTTATCTAAAAAGCTAATCGATGATAAGGGCGTCGTCAAGCTGATGTTGCACACCTACCCCTAACCAAAAATAATGAGTACCACCTATCACACTATTGCTGTAGACGGACTGAATCTTTTCTACCGCGAGGCTGGCAGTAAAAACGATCCGGCGATCGTGCTGCTGCACGGTTTACCATCGTCGTCGCATATGTATCGAGATTTGATGCAGACCCTATCTGATCGGTTTCATCTGATTGCACCTGACTACCCTGGCTTTGGTAATAGCGATACGCCCCCAATTGACCAGTTTGAGTACAGTTTCGATCGCCTAGCTGAGATTATGGAACATTGGCTAAAAACACTGGGTTTGAATCGGTTTAGCCTTTACGTTCAAGACTACGGCGCACCAATTGGCTTTCGCATTGCGGCGCGTCATCCTGAGTGGGTTCAGGCTTTAATTATCCAAAATGGTAATGCTTACGAAAAAGGTCTAACTCCTGCATGGAAGGCATTTCGTGACTTATGGGATGATCGCACGGAAACAACTGAAGCGGCAGTGCGTGATTTTCTTAAACGAGATGGAACAATCTTTTTCTACACGGCTGGAACTCGCGATCGCACCCACATCAATCCCGACAACTGGAATATTGATCAGTACTTCCTCGATCGCCCGCAAAATATTGCCGCGCAATTGGAACTGTTCTGCGACTATCGCAACAATCTCAGCCAGTATCCTCAGTGGCAAGAGTACTTCCGTCAGCACCAACCGCCCACGCTGATTGTATGGGGCAAGAATGATCCTTTCTTTAGCGTAGAAGGCGCACAGTCATTTCAACGAGACTTGCCCAATGCTGAATTGCACCTACTCGACACTGGACACTTTGCGCTGGAGGAAGAACGGCAGACGATCGCCGATCACATCACGCGCTTTATTCCGGCTCACATCTAGTCACAAGGGCGTTGCTGAAAGAGATATGAATCGTCTAGCTGCCCTCTCCTTAGCCCTCTTCCAAGGGGCGAGGAAACCGGATTTTAGCTCTGTTCTTCTTGGGGAGAAGGGTTGGGGATGAGCGAAACCATACTTGCATTCAGCAACGTCCGCCAAAATGCTAAGCTACCGTCCTCTTCACATCGGCAATAAGCTTTCGATTACGCCCCTACCGATTACCCAACGATATAACGATCTCGCTCACTGGACGCAGACAAACTTCTGCACTTAACCAACCATGCTGATACGTTCCGGTTCAGCGCAGTTGTTTGGCGGCTTTCTCAAGTAGCAGCATCTACTACTAATAAGTTGATACCAGTTCCGGATAAAGCTTAAACTAGTGTTTTAGAATTGTCTACCACAAGCCAAGACTTTGAGGATAGCAGCACTGCATTATTAAGCTTACCGTTACAGAGGATTGGTATGACTTACTTGCCTGTATGGGGCAGTGAGGAGTGGTGCAGAATGATCCGCAGCGTACCGCTATCATCCTTAAGAAACTGCCAGGACTTATCCACTGTCGTGGTTTTGCCATTTTTATCGGTGAATATCACATTGCCCATTGTAGTAGCCGTGTTACCAGAAATGAAGATCGCTGCATTCTTAATCTCTACTTTGCGCCAGCCTTTTAACGCAAAGCCGGTATCCATGGGGAAGGCAGAATCACCCCCAACAAAGTAGGCCAAAGCTCCTGCACGGTTAGTGCGGAATGTCTGCGGAGCAACTGTAAGCGTGGGCTTGAAAAGGACAGAACCTAGTTGGTAACTATAGGTCTCGTCAATTACTTTCTCAGCTAATGCTTTAGCAGCTTCTCTACCTTGCGTATCATAGGTTGTAGAGATAGCTACCAATGCTTCTCCCCATGCCCTTTGAGCTGTCAATACCTCACTCTCGGTAATCGCCTTATTAACAATTGGGGTCTTTAAACTCGAAGGAGCAACCGTTGGAACGCCTGAGTCTGCGAGGGATGACTTGACAACGGTGAGTGAACCAGAGAAAACTGTGGTCGCAACCAATAATGCTGGAAGGCTAATCTTTTTTAAAGAGTGCATAAGTAAAATTGAAGTTTTTACTTGATTATTTTTGCATGACTTATTAATTCAGAAGCGTCAACTTAATCACTACCTTTTGCATTATTACTTTGCTGACCCCACACTCCGGGTCGGCTCACCTAGTAGCAGCTTTTCAGTCCGCCCGACGATGCTGTTCAGCGGTTGCAGTTGGCTTTGGTACTCCACCAACAAGACCCTAACAATCCGTTGCAACAGCATTGTTAGCTGGAATACGCGCCAACAACTTCACAATACCGCTACACCGATCGCCCCCTCAGCGTTTCAAACTCACCGATCGCCTCTCGCTACTGCCCTCACCCACACCTTCCTGGACGCTTTCACTACCACAGACAAAACTCTAACTACTGTCTCAACCGATAAGGCTCTGGGCGCTTGCGGCTTGACAAATCACCTTGAAAAACAGTGCAAAGACTCTGCGCGGAGCCAGCGAACAACAGAATAAATAGATTAGTCACTGCTAGTGGCTCTTTCAGGATATAGCCTCAGTGTTTAACGATTCGTTAACCTTGTGGAGACGATCGCCCAATTCAAAGAGCAGAATAGGAGAAAGGGCTTCTAGCTCTTGAACAAGCTATTGCACTAGACTTACAGGCTCATCTAGTCTGATCTTTGCAACAGCTCACTGATAGAGGTGTTTGATGACGCATCCTGTTAATCCTTAGGAGTGAGACCTATGGCATTTGCTCGAACTGTGTACGCAAATTTGGCACGCATTGACCAGGTTGATCTAGCAACGAGTGCTATCTATCGTCAGCAAGCTCAGGAGGTTTTGGCTAACCCTAGAGTAGGTCTGGAACTTAGACAAGCCATTAGCGATCGCTTAATGCAAGCTAATCGCTATCTATCCATGCAAACTGTTAACAACGGAGACAGTTACTAACCTATTGTTGGTTTAGCTCAGTTCTCTACTTCCTAGCCTAGCTGAAAGACAGCTAGGTTCTTTAATGCAAGATTGATTGCCTTGCAGCAGGTTGCTCTGGGTGAGTCAGTCAGCAGCTATTGCATGCGAAAGGAGGTATCTACTTGAGAAAGTGGAGTAGGTGCAATGATAGGGCGAGGCGGTGCCTGCTGAATTTGCGCCTGCATCTGATTCATGCTGGTAATGTGCACAACGCTGGGTGTGAACAGAAAGATATTTTCACCCAAACGTTCTTGGTGACCATCGACGGCATAGACTCCGCCAGCAACAAAATCAACACACCGTTGGGCTTGATCAGGATCCATTAAGCTCAGGTTTAAGACGACAGTCTTACGCTCCCGCAGCATGTTAATGATTTTGGGCATTTCCTCAAAAGAACGAGGCTGGGTCAGGACAACTTCTGAGTGACCAGTACGATTGGGCATGCCAATAACGTTGCTAGCAGGCTGAATCGCACGCTCTCGCACAGGCACAATTTCTTCAGGTAAGGGTGAATCTGGGACAAAGTCTTCATCACCGTACTCGTATTCGTACTCTGTGCCATCGAAGCGATCGTTAATGCCAATGGAATCCCAGACGCGCCGGAAAATATTCATGCCGCCCTCACTGTGAAGCTTGACCGTGAGACTAGTTGACTCGTTTCAGTTTATTTGTACCATCATTTTAGACATAAAATAAACAAGTGCAAATATTTTTGAAACAAATGCGCTCCATTTGAGTAAGTTTTTGGTTGGCATCTTGGAACTATTACGCTGATGCTTGGTGTTTCTCCACTGCTTATCCCGTGGCTCAGTCGTTAATGCGGGATATCCACGATCGGGGCAAGCCTTGCCTAAGATAGAAAAGCTGATCACTCATTAAGTCATGACGCAACCTTCTACCTCTGCTACCTCAGAAATCGATGCCCAATCAATGCCATCTGAGGCGGTGAAATATGGCGAACGGCTAATCCAGGAAGGGCAACTGATTACATTTCCCAATCCCCGCATTGGTCGTCGCTACGACATCCATATCACTTTGCCGGAATTCACTTGCAAGTGTCCTTTTTCAGGCTACCCCGATTTTGCCACTATTTACCTTTCCTACGTCCCTAATGAAAAGGTGGTGGAGTTGAAAACGATCAAGCTGTATATCAACAGCTACCGCGATCGCTACATCTCTCACGAAGAAGTGATCAACCAAATTTTGGACGACTTTGTGGCTGCTTGCGACCCGCTCGAAGTTACAATCAAGGGCGACTTTAATCCACGGGGAAATGTTCACACCGTAGTGGAAGTGACTCACTGTAAGTCGGTTTGATCCTTAAACCTGTTTGAATGAAAATGACTGGTTCCCCCCTCACCTAACTGGAGTATTTTTGCTCTAGTGCTTAATTTCGTCAGGATGCCCTTCTGGATCAAGTGAAGGGATCACCAAGGGAGAACACCAGGATAGGATGATGTCAGGTGCGTCTGAATTCATACCGACTGCGATCGTTTTCCCTGAGATTGACGCAAATTATTTGGGAAGCTGTGGGCACCTGTGATTAACAAGCTCTTTCGTCAGATTCGCACCGCATGGTCGGAGATAGCAAATCTCCCATCTACGGTGACAGTTCCACTGTCTCTGGGAGCCATAACTCTAGCGATGACAGGGCTGATGGCTGGTGGGCGACATTTTGGCTGGCTGCAACCGCTGGAGCTTTCAGCCTATGACCAGCTTATTAGGCTACGCCAGGATAGCCTACCCGACGATCGCTTGCTTATTGTTGCTGTTACTGAAGCTGATATCCGCGCACTCAAACGCTGGCCCGTGTCCGATCGCACTCTGGCGCAACTGTTGCAGACGTTGCAAACCTACCAACCTCGGGTGATTGGCGTAGACATCTATCGCGACATTCCCCAAGAACCAGGAAATCGAGAACTGCTGCAACAACTGCAAGCCAGCAACGTTATTGGAATCACCAAACTGGGTGACAGCGAAGACCTGGGTACCCCACCACCACCCAAAATGCTCCCTGAGCAAATTGGCTTCAACGACATTGCCAGCGACCCCGATGGTATTCTGCGTCGCACACTGTTGTTTGCCAACACTGAAACCGATACCTACTATTCCTTTGCGCTCCGTGTTGCCCTAAAGTATCTGGAAAAAGACGGTATTCAGCCTGAGGCTGGACGTGTCAATCCAGAAAATCTTCGCTTGGGAGTAGCCGAGTTTGTTCCTTGGGAAGCCAATTCTGGAGGCTACCAAACGGCAGATGCCAGGGGTTACCAGGTGCTGATTGAATATCGCCGTCGGCGTGACTTGGCTCGTCAAGTTTCCTTGAGTCAGGTGTTGGCTGGTAAAGTCGATCCAGCCTGGATCAAAGACAAGGCGATCCTGATTGGAGCCACAGCTCGGAGTGCCAAAGATGATGCACTCACACCCTATAGCGCTGGTGAAGAAGAAATTCCCTGGATGCCAGGAGTGGTGGTGCATGGGCAAATTGTTAGCCAAATCTTGACTGCGGCGATCGACCAGCAACCGCTGTTCTGGTTCTGGTCAGACCATATAGAACTGTTGTGGATTGGTGGTTGGGTGCTGCTGGGGGCACTGTTGGCACGGTTGGTGCGTAACCCTTTGGCGGTGGGTGTTTATGTAGCAGCAGCCTTAGCTGTGCTGCTAGGTAGCAGTTATGGCCTCTTCCTAAAGCGAGGTTGGGTTCCTGTAGCGACGCCCGCCCTCGGCCTGATGACAACGGCAGGGCTAATTGTGGCCTATCGAGCCCAGCAGTCTCAGCGTCAGCAGCAAATGATTATGAAGTTGCTGGGGCAAAACACTTCACCAGAAATTGCCAAAGCCCTTTGGAAAAGCCGCGATCGCTTGCTCAAATCAGGCAAACTCCCTGGTCAGCGCTTGGTAGCTACCATGCTGTTTACCGACATTCGTAACTTCAGCACTATTTCGGAGCAGATGCCGCCGGAAAACCTGCTGGAATGGCTGAACGAGTATCTTTCTGCTATTACCCAAGAAGTGCAGGTTAACCAAGGGATTATCAACAAGTTTACGGGTGATGGCTTGCTAGCAGTCTTTGGTGTGCCAATGAACCGCACCACCCCTGTAGAAATTTTTCAAGACGCCCAGCTAGCGGTGTCCTGTGCTCTGGCAATGGGCGATCGTCTGCGTCAGCTCAACCAAGAATGGAAACAACGTGGGTTACCCGGCATTCAAATGCGGGTGGGTATTTTTACTGGGACAGTTGTAGTTGGCAGTTTGGGCGGAAAAGACCGATTGGAGTATGGCGTTATTGGCGACAGCGTTAACACCGCCTCACGCCTGGAAAGCTACGCAAAAGAGCGGCAAGGCAATGATGAGCTGTGTCGTATTTTAATTGCTAAGGAAACCCTAGAGTACCTAGAGGGCAAATTTGAAGTGGAGCATTGGGGGCCTGCTGCTCTAAAAGGGAAAAATCAAATGGTGGATGTCTACCGAGTGATGGGAATGGCTGAGCCAAACCCTTTGGAAACTGAGGCAACTATCCCCGATTCAACTCCTTCTGGGGCACTGGAAACTACCCTTGACCCGACGATAGAAAATTTGACGCCGGAACTAAAGTAGTCAGACTAGGGTCTCATTTCCTAGTGGTAACCTTGCACTATCAGGCCAGTTCAAAGAATGTGTGCCTACTCGTTTAGTAAATTGCTCCCCCTGGAGAAAACCCTAACTAAGTCACGGTAGCTTCACAATTTTATCCGGATTAGGAAATTGCTTCTGGATTCACTGTAGTTGGTAGCTGTAGGTAGAAGCCACAAAGGGTAAATGCTAGAACATGCTTGGAGCTAATAGTCAATTGGTATTCGTTGCTTGAGCCAGTGTCTGCCAACTTGAGTTGCGATCGTGCTATTTCACCCTTTGTGGCCTTTTACCAGAATCACGCCTAAATTTGTCGTAAAAATTATTGGGAAGCCCTCAGTCATGATTTGTAACCGCACTGCACATCGCTTCTGGACTGCTAGCCTATCTCTGCTGGTAGGTCTTGCCATTTTGGCTGATCCAATTGCTGCTGTAGCCCAAGCCTACAAGCCACCCCAGCGTGGTATTCCAGGTCGGCGAGAGGGAGCGGGAACTCGGACAGGAGCTTGCTTGGTAGGTAGCCGCACCCTGATGCCGCTGACTCCAATCGATTCCTTTAGTACCAGTGCGACCGATGCACCCACTTTTTTCTGGTACGTGCCGTTGACGATCGCCAAAACAGCAGAGTTTCGCCTGTTAGATGCCAACAATCGCGAGGTTTACACTACGACGGTGTTACTGCAAAATCTGCCTGGAGTAGTCAGCTACACCCTGCCCAGCGAGGTTACCACTAAGTTGATTAGCCTTGGGAAAGACTACCAGTGGCAATTTTCTGTGTTGTGTGATTCTGCTCAGCCCTCCAAGAATCCCTTTGTGGAAGGCACCTTCCAGCGGGTTCCGCTCGACACCACAGTTGAAGCTGACTTGAATAAAGCTAGCGATCGCGATCGCCCTAGCATCTACGCTGAAGCAGGCATTTGGCAAGATGCCCTTACCTCCCTTGTGCAGCAGCGATGCACCAATCCTGCGGATGCGGCTCTCACTTCCCGCTGGAATACGCTTTTGGGCTCGGTGGAACTTCAGGATTACACAAATGTACCTTTGGCTCCTACCTGTGCTGCGATCGGCTTCAGCCCCCTGCCCTAGTGCACGGCATCAATTGACGGTCAAATGTCTGAGGCATAACCTTTACCGTGCCCACCTCAAAAACCAGGTTAGGGGCTGTAGCCTGTCCATTATCAGGCTCCTAGCTGAAATTGATGACAGCCCTTAGTACATGTCTAAAGCAAGCGTAGTTGGGCGTCTTCAAGGGGCGATTCAGTTGTAGGAGATGTAGCCTCTGGGTCTGGTACCCAAATGGTTTCTCCCTCAGTAAGCAGTTCTTGAGCCGCAGCCAGCAGATCAGGTTCAAGCTCTTGTAAATCAGTGCGGTTGGCGACGTAGGCTTTGAGAGCATCTAGAGGGCTGAGGTGACTGCCAATGCCCAGTTCTGGCAAACGAGGACGAGAAAGCTGGCTGACCAATTCTGGATAGAGCGTGTAGCTATGCGCTGGGCTGAGGGCGGCTTGCACAGCAAGTGTATCAATTTCATCCAGTTGGTTCGGGCGCACCTGGTAAATTAGCCGCACTACAGCATCCTGAATCAGGTCAGGGGCGAGCGATCGCATCAGAGCTGCCTGGGGATCCTTTGACTGAGACACATCCAGCTCGATCGTCCGAAAAGGACGGACTGGCAGCGGGCAAAATTCAAACTGGGTTGATTGTTTAGCCAAATAGACGAGTACATAGCCCTTGTCTTCCCGTTCCTCACTAAAGTCAACCCGATCAAGACTACCAGGATAGACTACAGGCGGATCCTGGCACAACACCTGATGGCGGTGCACATGCCCTAAGGCCACATAGTCAAAGCAGGGGCGTGCCAACAGTGACAATGGCACCGTAAACCCTTTGCCCACGGCCAAGAACCGCTCGGCACCATAACAGGCTGTATCCACCATAGTGTGAGCTAATAGCACCGTGGGCAGGCTAGGATCTAAACGGCGAATTTCGCCTTCCAAAGCTACTCGCAGACGATCGTTGAGTAACTGATTTACCTCGCCCATCGACAGTCCCTCCGCATCAGGACGGGTAAGCAGAGTCGAGCGGTTAAGCCAGGGCAGGGTAATTACTTGCACAAATCCATGTGCCGTTAAAATCCTGTGGGTTTCTAGGCGATCGCCTACCACAAAGCCTGGTACCCCCAACGTGCGGTAAATACACAGGCTGGCACCGCCTACCCCCTGGGAATGCTGGTCGTGATTGCCCACCAGCAATACAGCCGGGATGCCTGCATCAGCGAGACGGCGAAACTGTTTGGCAAAGGCTTCTTGCACATAAGGGGGCGGCACAGCATCAGGGAACGCATCGCCCCCAAACAGAACCAGATCTACAGGCTCAGCTAAGGCGCGATCGAGACAGCATGCCAAACTCTGGACAAAGTCTTCTAGTCGCGTGTTGACCCCTGTGTCTGGATTAATGCGCCCGTGGGAGAATCCGCTTCCTAGATGAATATCGGACAGATGAATCAGTTTGATCATAGGCATCCCCTAAAACCGGGCAGACTACTGGTACTTTTGGTCAAGGAAATTGATACGTTGCCACCACTGGTTTAGCGGGAAGGACACGATCGGTGCCCACAAACTGCTCAGAATTGCTGAGCTAAGGGCAATAAATTGATGATACGTCCAGATTTCGCCGAGTGGGCGGTTGCCCTGCAAGCTATATTGAACTGCGGTGACAGTCTCCACCACAATCGCCATGACAAACACAATTAATGCAGCGGAAATGAAGTCTTCTTGGATGTAGCGATCCTTACGCAGACGAGCGGTCAATACCCCAGCCACCACTAGGCCAATACAATGGGTCGGCGTTGGACTGGTCATACCATCTTGAACTAACCCCATCACAAAGCCTGCGATCGCAGCTTGTAGAGTCGATCGCCTGATACTCCAAGCCACCACCCAAATCAGTATCCAGTTTGGCCCGACCCCAGCCAGTTGCATACCGGGAATGCGCCCAGGAGAAAGCAGCAAGCACAGCAGAGCAGAACCAACAGTCACAGCACAATTTAGCATCAAGCGAGGCACCGAACGCTTGAGCCAATCATCCCAGAGAGATTCTCGTCTCATAGGTCAGGAGAGGTACTATCTTGGGTTTCTGGTGGATTGTAGGATTGCACCACAACCCACTCCAAGAAGCTAACCGGGGCAGACAAGGCGATCGTCGCTTCTGGGGCAGGGCTCTTGTTTAGGTCAACCGACTCTACAACGCCGATCGGCAATCCTGGCGCGAACAGGCGGCTGAGGCTAGAGGTTGTCACTGTATCGCCCACCCGCACATCCGGCACTTTGTCAAAAAACTCCATCACAACTCGATTGGATGCTTGACCGCGGACATAGCCCATGTAACGGCTACGACTAATAGTGACCCCAACGTTGCTGGCAGGGTCGCTCAGAAGTAAGACACGGCTGGTATGGCCAGTTACTTCAATAATCCGTCCAACAACCCCTCCTGGAGCCATCACAATGTCACTCTTGCGAATGCCATCTTGCTGGCCGCGCCCCAAGACTAGATGCTGCCACCAATGATCGGCACTACGTCCAATCACCGGGGCTGTGATGCCAGGTTGGGACGGTGTAGAAGCGGCTCCCAGCGTCGCTTTTAGCTGTTGATTTTGACTTTCTAGTTCCAGTAACCGTTGTTGTAACTCTTGGACACGAGCATTGGTTAGCAGAGCATCCTGTTCGCCACTTGACTGAAATGGACGTGTCAAGACCTGGTAAGTCTCATACAAAATAGCGCTATTTGTTTCTCGCAAAGCGACTGCCGAGACTAGTGCCAAGCTTGCTAGCACAATCTGCAATCGGTACCGATCCCACCAGCGACGTAGGGTAAACATCAGAAAGGGTAAGTGCGTTAAGGAACCTAAAACAACGTGCTAACTGCAATGCCAATACGGGTCAGGAACTATAGGGTGCGCGATCGACCACTAAATACCCGCTCTAGCTGCTTGAAGTTTTCCAAGACGCGCCCAGTACCCAACACAACGCAGCTTAGCGGATCGGGAGCTACGTGAACCACAATACCAGTTTCGTGACTGATCAGTGTATCGATCCCTTTGAGTAAAGCACCGCCACCCGCCAGCACAATACCACGATCGATAATATCTGCGGCAAGTTCTGGAGGTGTCCTTTCTAGGGTGCGCTTAACGGCATCCACAATGACTGACAACGGTTCTGCCATGCTTTCCCGAATTTCGGCGCTCTTGACTGCAACGGTACGAGGCAATCCAGACAGTAGGTGCAACCCACGAACATCCATCATGTCGTTGTCACTGACAGGATAGGCGGAGCCGATCGTGATTTTGATTTCTTCTGCTGTGCGCTCACCGATATGGAGGTTGTGCACTTTTTTCATGTACTGAGCGATCGATTCGCTGAGCTCATCTCCTGCAACCCTCACGGACTCGCTCAGTACGGTGCCTTGCAAACTGAGCACAGCCACTTCGGTGGTACCGCCGCCAATATCAATAATCATATTGCCGGTAGGCTCAGCTACGGGTAACCCAGCACCGATCGCTGCGGCTACTGGTTCGTCGATTAGGTAAACATCACGGGCTCCTGCTTGAGAGGCTGCATCCATTACAGCGCGTCGTTCTACCCCAGTTACGCCGCTGGGAATGCCGATCACAATCCGGGGAGGAACTAGCCCCTTGCCGTCATTGACGCGCTGAATGAAGTGTTTCAGCATCAACTCGGCGGTGTCAAAGTCGGCAATGACACCATCGCGCAGGGGACGTAGCGCCACCACATTGCCAGGAGTTCTCCCCAGCATGCGTTTGGCATCTTCTCCTACGGCTAGGGGAACCTTTTGATCTTGGTCGATCGCCACTACAGAGGGTTCCTGCAGAACGATCCCTCGACCCGACACGTACACTAGGGTATTGGCAGTGCCAAGGTCAATGCCCATATCCCGCGACAAAGAGAATCGACTAAAAAGACCCACGTACTTGTGCCTCGTCTAACAACAATGAAACTAATCAACAGACCGAACAACGTAAAATACTATTACGTTTTTGAGCACCCGTCTAGTCAGTAACGGAGAGATTGACTGTGGTAAGCAAGCTGAATATTTGCAAATTCAATCGTGTCTGCTCGAATCAGGAAGAAAGTTTAATTGGTCAGACTTGAATTAACGCCAAGGATGATTGAAGAGACCAGTGAAAAAAGGGAGCTACGAAATTCCTTAAAATCAGTAAAAGGGTAGCAAAAGGTACCTATGATTCACGTTAGTAATTGGCCTGCTTGATCCAAAGTGTACTCGATCGTTATAAAACTAGTGCGAGTTAATTTTAGATAGCATTGGAATCAGCAAAGGCTATGGCTAAAAGCACTTCAGAGCTTGATTAGTTACTGTGTTTTGTATCCAGCAATTGACCCAACTCAGCATGGATTTGATCATACAAGGTGCGATCGCACCCTTTTAGTCCTATAACGCTATATAGATTTATAGTGGTTTCTTCCCGCCCACGAAGGGCTTGACTCCCTACACAGATAGCCTCAATTTTGTTGTGTACTAGTTGATAGAGAGACTCTGTAATCAGTAAATCGGTGCGATAGTGCTTAGTCAGTCCTTCGACTCGGCTAGCAACGTTAACAGCGTCTCCGATCGCCGTGTATTCTAATCGCTGGATAGAACCAATATTACCTGCAATCATCTCACCATAATTGATACCAATGCCCTGATAGAGTTGAGGTTTTCCCTCCTGTTGCCAGCGCTGGCGCAGCTCGACCAGTGCCTGCCGCATAGCCAGAGCCGCATAGATGGCATTCATAGCATCGGTAACTTCTCCTTGGGAAACCGGCGAACCAAATTCCGCCATGACGGCATCACCAATGAATTTGTCGATCGTGCCGCGGCAGGAGATGACCGCGTTCACCATAGCATCCAGGTAAGTGTTCAGTTGGGTCACCAATTCCTCTGGAGGCAACTTATACGACAGGGTAGTAAATCCACGAATATCGCAAAACAGCACTGCTGCTTTAAGTTTGCGTCCCTGTAGTAGCGATCGATAATCTTCCGGCTGACTTAGAATCTCTTGCACAATGGGAGCGGCCACATAGCGCTCTAAGGTACGGCGGAGGCGTAGTTTTTCCAGTTGGTCGCGTAAGGCTCCTGCTCCCAAATAGGACAATCCTGAAAGCGTGATTCCACCCACAGGAAGCAAAACTGGCAAAATCACACCCTGGAAAACAAAAGCTGCATAGCCTGCCCCCATCCAGGTTCCTGCGATTCCCAGGGCTATTAGCAACCGTAGAAAACTGCGACGAAACAACACCCCCACTCCCCAGCCAGTGAGGGCAACGGCCAGCCCAACCGCCAGTCCGCGTGCCTGTGAATCAGGGAATGGATCTACAAGCGATCGGTTTTGCAGCAAGGTTGCGATCGCGTTAGCGTGAATTTCTACGCCAGGTACTCGCCCCACAGGCGTTGGGTGAATATCTTGCAAAATAGCAGCCGTAGGGCCAATCAGCACCAATTTGTCCTTGAAAACGCCACGTTGTTTCAGCAGTTCCCAGTTGCGCGAGTAGAGCACATTCCAAAACGAGATGGTCGGAAAGGTATTTTGCCTGCCGTAGAAAAAGATGTAATCGCCCTTAGGAGGGCTAAAGGGGAGATTGGCGGCTTTTAGGCTGGCGCGATCAAAAGGCTCAAGAACTGCTGACTGCCGCAGATCAGGATCGATGCGATCGAGATAGGTACTGGTAAACCGGTGGATTTGGCCGTTAGGCTCGGTTTGAAAATTGGTGAAACCAATTACCCCAGGCTCGGTTTGAAACTGGACATCGGGATAAACTAGTTGCTCCAATCCCCCACCTGATGCTTCAGATGAGGCATGAAATGCGGCTAGTACCACGCGCCCTGCATATTGCGTCAAGACCGATCGCAACTGTTCATTGTCTGCTGGGCGCTCACCCGGCAGGTCAAACACCACGTCTACCGCCACTGCCCGCGCTCCGGCTGCCATTAATCGTGAAATAGCCTCGGCGTAGGCGGTGCGTCGCCAATTTTGAGAGCGAATCGACTCCAGTTCCTTGAGATCACGGGAGTCACGTCCACGGGTGATAGAATCTTCGTCGATCGCCAGAATAACAATGTTGTCAGGCGGTGCTACCGGGCCTCGCAGTTGAAGAAATAGTGCATGAGTTTGTAACTCAAGCGATCGCAGCAGACCCGGATTCCAGGCTGTCAATACCCCAGTGGTCAGCGCCCACAGTCCTGTCAACACAGCACCAACACCAATTTTCTTTAGAGGAAAGTGTGTTGATGTGTGTCCCATAGTCCATCTCCCTTTGGTTTACGGATTTCAGTGTGTTGTGCGCCCTAGAACGGTAACCGAGGAATAGGAATCCGCGGCACAGGAACGCCCGGAAGCGAGACTGGGAAGGGAATGCCAGGGAAAAGCCGCTGGAAGGATCCCTGGACATTGCTAATACCAGGCAGCTGAGTAGGAAAGCCGTTGAACAATTGCCCAGTCAGAATGTTAGTGAACTCATTCTGGCTTAATTTCTCAATTGTCCCAATAATTCCCTTTGCGCTAAGGCTAACTTTTTCACCTTCCTTGAGGACTACCTGAGAACCGGTTTGCGTTTGCAAAATGGGGCGATCGTCTTGGGGAAAGGGTTCAATCGGCAAAGGGCGATCGCTAGGGCGAATCAATGGGTCAGGGAGTCGCTCTGGCTTAACTTGCTTGTTGGCAACGGTAGGCTTCAAACTAGCTTCAACTTCCTCAGTTGTTGGCATTTGCGTTACCACAACCTCTCCTTCCAACACCTTAATTTGGGTTTCACCTGCTGCTGAAACCTCCATCAAGTAGGTGGTGCCCCGCACACTAGCAACTGCCGAAGGTGAGCAGCTACTAGTGGCTCCGTTAATTAGCAGCGAACCTTGCTGCAACCGAGCACATTGCCCTACGGTAAGGATGGAGTTTTGAGCCAAACGCCCCACCGCTCCTGTGTTAAACAGCAATTCTGCTCGAGCCTGTTGAGTGCGGATCCGCTGCCCTTTTCCAGCAGAGTCTTGCACCTTAGCAAGCTTGTTTTGAATGTAGACTTGGGGCTTATCCAGAATTTGCGAAATGATGGCCTGGTTAACGCCGGGAAGCTGTGCAGGAGTGGGCGTACTCTGCAAGAGCAGAACCAGACTCAGGGCACCTAAAAAACTAAGGATGTAGGCGCTTAGTTTTTGGGCAGAACGATTAGTCAAGCTTGGCATAGGAAAATCTCCAGGTTAATCCGGTTGGGGCTTGGATTAATTGCTTTGGCCAGAAAGCAGCGCACAGCCTTAACTGGGCAATTGACTAGTTAAAGCAAGCTTCCTGACTCGACTCCGCTCCACTTTTGCGGTTGCGGTCTTAGCGCGTAGATTTCCCTGATGGCTAGACAGACGACAAAGTATGGTTAAAGGTGCCCGATCGTGCTCAGCCTATATATTTGCTGGCACAACAGCGTTAGGGCAATCTCTACTCTAAGCAACAAGCCTGGATTGCCATTCTCCGGACATTGTTAGATCTGGAAAATTTAGATTTAGAACAGAGAGATATTTATGCTAACGCTAGCGCCAAAAATAAAGCCATCGAAATTGATTCGCTGCTCTGTTGAAGCTCCGAAGCTGTAGCCTGCAAACATGCTCAATTGTGTGTTGCGAAAGGCGGTGTAGGTTAGGCGCGTAGTGAGTTGGTGATAGTTGTCTTGACGGGGCTCTATCGTAAAGTTAGTGAGAGAAAATTGGTAGTCGATCGCGGCCTGTAGGTTAGGTCGCACTTCATAGTTGAGTGATGCCGTTAATGAGTTGACAATCCGCGATCGTACCTCTGGATCAGAAAAGTTGACTCGGAGTTGATAGAAAGTGCTCAGGGAAAGACGTTTCCCTAATTGATCGCGCCGACTCACGTCCAATCGTAGGGTGTGATCATTTAAGAATCGAGTTCCTGGAGAAAATCCGGGCAAATCTTGGCTAGACACATAGAGTTGTTGGTTGCTCCAGCCAATTTCGCCAAACATATTGGGAGACAAGCGTTGGAGAATACCCACGCGGATACGCATTTCGTTGTAGTTGACCTGGGGAAAGGTTGAATACCGAACTAGTCCGCCATCGATCGATGCCGTTAGATAAGTATTTGGCCCCAGTTGAGGCGCTATCAGTAGCGACACAGCAGGTCGAATCAGCCCATCAGAAATAGGGACTACTTCTGCAAATACGTTGCTGCTGTTGAAGTAGTCGAGCCGCACACCAAAGTAAACCGCAGGCTGCTTGGGGGGTAGGGGCGGTGTCGGAGGTGCTTGTAACCGAATACAGCCTAGTTCTGGGTCGCACGGTGCAGCAATTTTCTCAACTGGAGCCATTGGAGAAGCTGGAATCTGTAGGCGTAGTCGCCCTAGTTCTGAGTCGATCGGGGGTTGTGTGGGAACTAGATTTCCAGGCTGCCCCAAATTTTCTGGTAACGGAGCTTCAGCAGGAGCAATGATGGGAACTCCCGTGGGTAGCGGACTGGTAGGCGCGATCGGTGATGTTGATGGAGCCACATCATCAGGGGGTATCTGCGGCATTTCAGGGTTTACGGGTGGAACTGTCCCATCATCAGGGCCAGATGTGGGTATGGGTACTCCTGGTGGCACGGGATTCCCTGGCAGCATTGGGTTGCCCGGTGTGATGGAACCTGGCGGCATGACAGGCATAGCAGGATTGTCTGGCACTACCGAACCTTCTGGTGGTGGTACAGCCTGAGGAGAAGGATTGGGCAGTGGTAACGGACGATTGGGCACATTGCCTGGAGGAGGAAGTGTTGGTGGTGTAGCGCCTGGTGATACGGAACTATTTGAAAGAAGCAGCGGAGGCCACGGTTCAGACTGCGTTTCATTAGGCAGCGTTGGACGCTCAGGGGCAACTGGGTCAGGCGGTGAGCCTGGTGCCAAAGACTTGTTAAAGGCAGTTGTGCCCTGAGCAGTCAAAAATATTTTGGGTAACTCTATGGAAACTCTGTTGCCCAAGTCGCTTGCTTGCTGAGAAGTCCGCATAGGCCGCCCAAGCCATCCCAGCCGATCTCCAAACCTGACCCCAGTTTCTTGTATCTCAGCTTTGGGCTCAGCGCGAGATAGCCACTCCAAAATTACAATCAGCGGAACTACACCTGAGTCACTAGTGGCGCTCGGCAATGCGAGGGATGGTAATGTCGCACTCTGCACTAGAGCACCCGGCTGCAAGGAATTTTCTCCAAGTCGTGATGCGGTTTGAGGAGAAGTCTCTGACCTCACTTCCTTTGCAGTAGCAACCGTCACCAAAACGGGAATCCCTGCCAACATGCTGCTGGCCATGACAGTTTTCAGCGGTGTCAAAATAGCTGTCAATCGTTTCAGCATCTGACTGGATGAGCGAACTACTGACGTAACCACTGTGCCGCGATCGCCACTCTGATTAATGAATGGCCAAACATCTGCGATCGCACTGTTCCTAAAGTGTCCTCGCTCAAGGTCGCATTGTCAAAAACTTATGAACCCGAAGGAAACCACTAAAATTACACCAATTTCCTGTGAAACGTACAGAATCTGCCTCGGCAGCTTCATAGAGAACTGGTATCAGCTTTCCCACCTATCCTGCAGACTTTAATTCTTACGGATAGAAGATTTGTAGGATGCTAATCTCTTCAAGAAGTATAGCTAATATCTAAACATAGACTGCCCAATGATAACTACAAGGATGTTGACACTAAGATATTTCTCCAACACGTTAGCCGTTGCTTGTCACAGTCACACCTCAACTTAGGCAAAGCGGTTCACATCGGATGCTGAGGGAAATTACTTAGCCAGAGCTAGGATTTACCTCAGGTAAATCCTAGTCTTCACACTTCTCTTACGGAAAAGTGCGAAAACTTCATGCATTCATTACAGTTCAACAGACCTCAATGTAGTGATTTCCACTAGTTTGTTAATCAAGGGAAGCTTAGAGGGTAACTAGGCTTCCCTAAGCATCCAATCAAGGCAGTAAAGCGTAAAGGTGAAGTCAAGAGAGTTAGCTCGGGAACTTAGGTTGCCAGCATACGTCAGCAGTGGCATTCCCTAATAGCTGAGTTTTTACAAATTCAGTGTAGGCATGTACGAGATTCTACCGAGAAGATGACGTACCTTATGATAAATAAGTATCACAAGTTACACAGAGTAAGGAGAAGTATGGGTTATTGTGTCTGGAGTGTTAAGACTTTGTTAGGTTTGCCTGCGTTGGCTACGCTTCAGCTAGCGATATTGGGTACATAGCGCTCTTGATCGGAAAAAGGTTGAATTGGAAAACGTTTGAGATTAAAGCATCTAGTGGTTCTTACGGAAGTTGGTTTGGTACAGCAGGGAAGATGGAGGAATCATGTCTCAGAAAACCCTTGTTTCAATTGCTTTATCCCTATGGAGCGCAGGCGTTATTTTTGTAACTCCTAGTGCAAAGGCAGATACTCCTCTCACAAAAGCTGTTGTTCAAGACTTGAGGAATCAGGTTCGTCTTTTGCTCAAAAATCAGTCACCTCGCCCTGCTCGCCGAGCTGATTTGATGACACCAGGCGATGCGCTTTCCACAGCCCGTAATTCAATGGCCGAGCTTCGCTTCAATGACAACTCTCTAGCGCGAGTTGGGCAGCAGGCTGTTTTCCAGTTTTTGCCTAATACACGGAACTTTAGGCTGAGCAATGGTACAGTGCTCTTGCTTATTCCTCCTGGTCAGGGGCGCACCAACATTCGCACTCCCAATGCAGCCGCTGGAATTCGAGGATCGGCACTGTTTGTTCGTTATATCCCTGAAACTAATACAACGCTTGTTGGAGCATTAACGAATAGTCAGATAGAGGTTACCAACGATGGTTCGACTCAAGGCCGAGTACTTCAGGCTGGTCAGATAGCTGTGGTTGTCGAAGATCGTCTGCAGGCTGTGTATAACTTTGACCTGGATACTTTTTATAAGACTAGTGAAATCGTGCGGGATTTGGATTTGCCATTGAAGGATGCACCCAGTGCCGATCCAGCGATCGCAGCTGTACAACAGGAAACGTCGGAAGCTTTGAAAGCTAGCACTCCCTTGGTTGGTGCAGGCATCGTTGAGAATCCAAGTTTCCTCCAAGTGGCTTCTGCGCCCAATACTTCCTCGTCTACCAATCCAGTATTTGAACGAGAAACTACCCAACGACTTTACCCAGTTTCTGCCTCTGGGCAGCGTCTTGATGTTGAAGGGCAGCCTGTGGCAAGCCAGTCTGGAGTACCTGTAGAGAATTCATCTGGGGCACCCCTATCAAACTCGCATTTTGCTAACCCCACGTTACCAAAAGCTAGTGAGGTGCCCTCTGCGGGGGTAGCGATCGCATCCACACCAGCCGTAGAGACTAGGCCAACGGTACCTCTCACACCGACTCCCGTACAACCAGAGCGGCCAACGGTACCAGTGGTAGAGCAGCCCGTAATTCCTACGCCGCCATCAGGAGGCAATACACCGATCGCCACACCTCCTGTGCAGCTAGAGCGGCCAACGGTACCAGTAGTAGAGCAGCCTGTAATACCAGTTGTTGAGCGGCCAACGGTACCAGTAGTAGAGCAGCCGGTGGCTGCAAGTACACCCGTAACGCCAATTGTTGAACGGCCAACAGTACCGGTGCTAGAGCAACCCGTGGTTCCAAGCACACCCGTAGCGCCAATTGTTGAACGGCCAACGGTACCAGTAGTAGAGCAGCCTATAACACCAGTTGTTGAACGGCCAACAACTCCCGTTATTTCAATCTCTACCCCTGCAATCACATCACCCACACTCCCTGCTAGCAATACACCCACTACACCGATCACATCGGTGATAACGCCTGTGCAACAAACCGTACCTCAGCTTAACCAGGTGATTCAGATTACGCCATCGCCTTCAGCGACAGTTACCATTCCAACGTCTGTACAGGCGCAGCCTCCTGTTAGCCAGCCAGTTACAACGCCTCCAGTAGTCGAAACATCGGTTGAAACACCCGTTGGCTCTGTGGGAGTTACGGTAAGTACTCCAGCTAACTAGCTTGGCAGATTTCTAGGATGCGGATCTAGTGTGAATCCCAAAGGTTCAATCGACTATGAGCTTCTCACTTTACTCTGCCAAATGGTGCATCATGACAAAGTGAACCAGTTCTGCCCTATTGTTCGTGTCGGTTTTACTAAGCAGTCGACTGACATACTTTTCAATCGTACGTGGACTCAGATGTAGACGATCGCCAATTTGGTTGTTGGAGAAGCCATTAACCAGCAGCAGTAGAACTTCGCGTTCACGTTCTGTCAATGACAAATCTAGATGCTTATCTGGGGCAGCTATTGGAGTAGCATTTTCACCCAGAGATCCTTGCCCAGATTGACGCGATCGCCATTCCGACTCCACCATGTGCAGTCGCTCTAGTAAGTTACGAACCACCGCGCCCAGCTCTTCCAACTCAAATGGTTTTGGCAAATAAACATCGCCACCTGTTTGGTAGCCCCGCACGCGATCGGGCACCTCAGTTCGTCCAGTCAGAAAAATCACTGGTAACATCCGCGATACAGGGCGTTGCCGCAACCAACGCACTAGCTCATAGCCATCCATTCCTGGCATCGTAATATCGGTAATCACAAGATGAGGCTGATAGGACTCCACCTGCTTCATAGCCTCCTGCCCATTTTCAGCCTGACAGACTGAGTATCCTAACAGTTCCAGATAGTCGCTTAGTGCTATGCGGGTTCCCAAGTCATCATCAACTACCAAAATTGTCAAGGGCATGGAGCCAAACTATCAAATTCAATCCTCTTTAGCATAGGTCATGCTCCAGAAGAACTGTAGCAACTCGATAACCTTACGAGAAGTGTCAAAAGCTAACCACAAATCTTCTAGACCACAGAGGCGATTCTGCCACTAATACGAACTCATAACCGAAGAACATTACTAGTTAGCAAAGCTAATGGTTCAAATCTCTGCAAAACACTACTGAGTGCAAAGATTTTTGCTGATTAACCTTGATTGTTGTGGAATCCGTACTATTATCCTCACACCACGCCGCAGTGACATAAATCACACTAAAAGCTAGTTTGAATCACTCCTTAAATCGGGAGTCCATTAGAAAATTTAATACTGGAGAATCTAAATCGTTCCAATGAACAGCATTATTCGACGGCTTGTTGAACGTGCCCTACACATCAAAAAACTGACCCCAGACATTGAAAACGAGATCAACTACGAGTTGACGCGGTTGGGGCATATTTCTGATGCTGACTTTGAAGCTTTGGAGCTACTGATGTCGGAGATGGACGCTGGACGAATTCAGCTCATTCCAAGCCCCTGACCTACATTTTCCCAGCGTCAGTGGTTGCATCAGTCCTTTGACCTAACAAGTTTTGATAATAGCAACACGTTGGCTTGCTTGGGAATAAGCCATTATGTGTGGAACATTTCTGGGTGGGCACGCCAGAGTTGATAGATAAACCATTGTAGATATTCACCCTTCTGAGAGTTTCTGCTTTCTTCTTCTAACGGCGTTAGTCGAGCTAGCAAAGGAATTGCCTCTGTATCCAGAGCCATTTGAACTAGACCCACAGGCAACAGCAAATCTGCAGCTTGGCGTAGATCGTAGATTTGAGGTGACGGATCCAGTTGAGTGATAGTAGCAGTCCCAAAACTGTAAGTAAAATTAGACTTCTTGTATACAACAAGAGCTAGAGGTCGTACCCAGCAGATTTGACGGATCTGGGCAACTTGAACAACCTCAGCGTAGAGAAAACAATTATCATGTCTTAGATAAATTATCTGCTGAGGGTATATCGTAGTCACGGAGTCTGCCCTCAAAGGCTTAGAGTCAGGATGTGAGCTTTTAATAGTTAACAGTTTGACAAGCTGGACTGCAAGCTTATTCTAAAGGTTGCCGCCGATCGTTGCATTGCCGAGAAGAGGTGAGTGCTAGCTGGTCAAACTCAAGGAGAGCGTTAAATTCGTCTTCGGTTAAGTAGTGTAACGAAATATGCTTTATTCTTTAGAATAGGAAGGGTACTTAGCTTTCACCCCTTACTACAGAGTTCGAGTTGCGAGCTAATGGGCTTTAGCCTGAATTTTGGTTTCTAGAGCGTCTTAGTTGGTTCTGTACTTGATGCAGCTAGTTGACGGAGAGGATTAAACCAGTGTCTGTCGAAACTCTTGAAAAGCGTTTAACCGTTCGTAAGCTTGCTCCCCGGTATCGGGTTTTGCTCCATAACGATGATTTCAACCCGATGGAGTATGTCGTTCAGGTGCTGATGACGACGGTACCTCATTTAACTCAGCCGCAAGCTGTTGACATTATGATGGAGGCGCATACTAACGGGTTGGCTTTGGTGATTACCTGTGCTCAAGAGCACGCAGAGTTTTACTGTGAAACCCTTAAGAATCACGGGTTGACCAGCACGATCGAGCCAGATGAATAGGTGAGGCTGGGATCATTCTGATAAAACAATTGGGCGATCGGGTTCGAGCCTGTTCTGCACTGGGAAGGATTTTTACATTTGTAGGTGTGCTGATGGCATGCTGGCTACCACTGGCGTTGCCGCTGTATGCACTAGTTCCTAATGGCAATTGGGCTAGCATTATCACCCTGACAGTTCTCTACACTGAGTTTGTGGTGTTGTTGCAGGCATGGGGACGCTATGTACACCACCAGCCTTCACTGATTCGGTATTTGGGGCTAGATAGGTCACGCCAGAATGGTTTTGCTCTATTGGCTGGGCTAGGCATGGGGGGTGTCGGGGCTTTGTCAGTGTTTGTAATTCAGGGATGGCTGGGATGGTTAGTGTGGCAACCGTCGATCGTTCCTTTGGGGCGGCTAGTTGCCGAGGCATTGCTGATGGCATTGCTGATTGGCTTTGCTGAAGAGCTTTTGTTTCGTGGCTGGCTGCTGAGTGAGTTAGAGCGCGATTATTGCCCAACTGTTGCTTTGTGGGTGAATGCGATCGCCTTTGCTGCAGTTCACGTTCGGTTATTGGCCTTTCCTGTGTTGGTGTTGCTGGGGGTATCTCTGGTATTGGCAAAGCGGTTTCAAGGTTGGGGCTGGCGAGGACGTTTGGGATTACCGATCGGGTTGCATGCAGGCTTGGTGTGGGGCAACTACCTGGTGGATGTGGGCAAGCTAGTGCGCTATACCGGCCAGGTTCCTGCTTGGATAACAGGCATCGATCGCAACCCACTGATGGGAGTAGTGGGGGTAGTTTTCTTCAGTTTGCTGACCTTAATGATGTATGGACTAACACGATGGAGGTGCGATCGCGCGCTATGACGGGTTCTCACATCAAGCTATTGGGATTATGGGGGCTATGGCTAGGGTTCATTGGCTATGCCTTTTTGCTGGCTCCCCCTGACCAACCAGAAACTCTAAACTTAATTACCCGCCTTGCCACAGCACAGATAGATGGAATCAATCCGCTGATTGTCAGCTTGTTTAATGCAATGGGGCTATTCCCGCTGATTTACAGTGCTGTGCTGCTGGCCGATGGTCGCATGCAGTCAATTCGCGCCTATCCCTTCGTGCTGGCCTCCTTTGCTGTCGGCGCGTTTGGGCTGTTGCCGTATTTAGCGATGCGGCAAACTAAGCCAGTGTTTTCTGGACGCAAAGGTTGGCTACTGAGTGTGTTGGATTCTCGCTGGTTTGCAGTGCCGATCGCACTTGGGGCATTCGTCCTTGCAGTCTACGGTCTATGCCAGGGAAATTGGGTCGATTTCATTGCCCAATGGCGCACTAGCCGTTTTATCCACGTGATGAGCTTAGACTTTTGCCTGCTCAGCTTGCTATTCCCGCTGGTACTGAGAGATGACATGGCACGACGGGGCATGGGCGATCGCCGCTGGTGTTGGTTGTTAGCTCTAGTGCCAGTCTTGGGATCAGCTCTTTACCTGGTCGTGCGATCGCCCCTTCAGGAAGCAGTTCCTGATGCAACGCAGCTTTCCCAATCGACCTTTTCGTAGAACTACTGCTTCACCGAAGTAGAATGGCCGCAAAAGAATGTTGTGGAGAGTGGAGTCATGCGTTGGCTAACTAGTTTGCCGCAACGATCATTGATCATTTTGCTGGTTCTAGGGCTAGGCGTGATGTTTTTTTTGGTCAGTCCTAAGGCTCTGGCTGCGGCTGAAGCACCCAAGCAAGTTGCAGCACCTGCCGTTACAGAACAGCTGACTGAACCATCGTCGAGTTTGCCTCGAACGGAGCTGGATACTAGCAGCATTTCATCTGAGAAGGTAAACCAATTTGTGGCGGCATGCATTGGTGTAGTGAATTTGATTGAGCGTCGTCAGAGTGAATGGCAAGCGTCCGAAACAGAGTCAGAGTCCTCACGGATAGAACAGGACATTGAAGCCGAGGCGCTGAAAATTATTGAAAGTCACGGGCTAACACGCCAGGAATATTTACAGTTGTTAGGACTTGCCAATTCTGATCCGGAGTTTGGCGATCGGGTAGCGACCCTGTTGCAAGAATCGGCCAGGTAGGCAGTTCAAGCCGCTACACAAGAGCTGGCCTGAATTCACAGGCTATGCATTGCCATTTCCGAAACATCTCAGATGAAACGTGTAGCCAAAGGCTAGACTAAGGGCGATCGTGCATAGGCGTTCAAACCCTTTCTGTTGCCCAGTTGTATAGTCCTCTTCACAGCTTTGCACAATGCCAAACCATCCTGCTGTTTTGACCCGTGACCTGACCAAACAGTTCGATCGCCACATTGCCGTCCATGACGTTGATTTGCAGATTAGCACAGGCGAAGTCTACGGGCTAATTGGCCCCAATGGAGCTGGCAAAACCACCTTGATTCGGATGCTTGCTACCGCTGAAGAACCCACTCTTGGGGAAATTTTTATTCATGGGGAATTGTTAACCCAGGGACATGCCAATCTGCACCTCAAGCGGCAAATCGGCTACCTGCCCGATGACTTTCCTCTTTACGACGAACTAACGGTTTGGGACTATCTAGATTATTTTGCGCGGCTATATTCCATACCAGAACCCCGACGGACGCAGCGACTACGGGAGGTATTGGAACTGATTCAGCTTACCCACAAGCGAGATAGCCAAATTGCTAGCCTGTCGCGGGGTATGAAGCAACGACTGAGTTTGGCGCGCACTATTATTCACGAACCGACGCTGCTATTGCTAGATGAGCCAGTATCTGGACTAGATCCGATCGCCCGCTTACAATTTCGTGAAATCATCAAAACTCTGCAAGAAGTAGGCATGACGGTTTTGATTTCGTCCCACGTCTTAAGCGACCTAGCGGAGCTATGTACTTCAATTGGCATCATGGAGCTTGGCTATTTGGTTGAGAGCAATACGCTGACCAATCTTTATCGCCGCCTCAGCCAGCAGCAAATTTTGATTTCTACACTGGATCGACTGGACATTCTCAAAGGGGAACTCAGAAATTGTTCCCAGGTCGAAGGATTTGAAGTGCTGCCAAATCAGCAAGTACGGGTGCAGTTTGCGGGGACTGTGACTGAACAGGCAAATTTGTTGCGATCGCTCGTACAGGCAGGCATTCCCCTAACCCAATTTCAACCCACCCAGGAAGACTTGGAAGCCATTTTTCTTAAACTAGGCCATCAACAAGCGTCTTAGTTTAACTAGTCAACGAAATTCATTCACCGCATCGTTGTTGTCTATCTACTTTGGAGATTGTTGTCATGTTCTTTACCTTGCTGCGATTCAATCCCCAGTTTTTTCGGGAATTTAAAGGACGGCTAACGTCGCGTAGCTTGGCACTTACAGCAGCCGCATCTTTGCTCGGGCAAGCCCTTCTGATGCTGTACTTCTGGGTAGCGCTACCCGATCCTGGCTCGCTATCTGGAGTACCTTTGCAGCACCCATATTGTACGGGCAAAGGAAGTCGCTGGCGCGAGTGTGCGTTTTTGAACCCCGATCAAGTGCTGGTAAACTGGCAAGCCTGGTGGCTGGATATTTTTCAAGTCCTAAGCTGGACATTACCGCTGGTGGTGTTAGTCGCCGGGGTCTACATGCTGATTGGGGACATAACGAAGGAAGAACGCCGGGGCACGCTGAACTTTATTCGGCTAAGCCCGCAACCCAGTCAGCGTATCCTGCGGGGAAAATTGCTAGGGGTGCCGTTGTTGCCCTGGATCGCGGTTTTGCTGGCAGTGCCATTGCACCTGATGGCAGCAGTTGGGGCAGGAATGTCGGCAGCAGAGGTCGTCACGATTTATTTAGTGACCATTGTCGCCTGCGCCTGTTTCTACACAGCCGCTATTTTCTATGGATTTATGGAGGGTTCCCAAGGCTGGTTTGGCGCGGTCGGGGTGTTGCTTGCTTACACGTTTGTGTTTCAACTCTGGGCAACAGGAAGACATAACGCCCCACCCTTATTTTTCAGTATTGCCGAATGGTTTCGTCAACCGATCGGCACCTCCCTGATTCACGCGCTTGGCTTTGCTCTACTTTTGTTTGTTGGCTTAGCAGTGTTTCTATGGCGTGGGATTAATCGGCGGTTTCGCAATCCTAACCTGACTCTATTGAGCAAAGCGCAGAGCTACCTAATGACCTTCAGTTTTGAGCTATTCATGCTGGGATTCATGATCCGCAGCCCCTATAAGTACGACAGTGTATCAACAGCTATGGAAGGCTTGGGGATTCTGATGGTGTTGAATGTGGGATGGTTCATGGTGATGATTGGCGCTTTGACGCCTCATCGCCAAAGTTTGCTGGACTGGGCTCGCTATCGACACGCCAAACCTACAACGGTTGCCCAGGAGAAAGGTCGCAGTGGACGCCGCATGTGGAGTGATTTGCTTTGGGGTGACCGCAGCCCAGCGATGCTGGCGATCGCTGTAAATTGGCTACTGGTGGTGGCTGTACTGCTGCCGTGGATTGTCGCTTGGTCTGCCCATCAATTGCCCGCTTTGGTGGTAATTGTGCTTACAGGGCTGTTTATGTTGGTCTGTGCTGCGATCGCCCAACTGGTGCTGTTCTCTAAATCCAATCGCCGTGCCATCTTAGCTGCTGCCATACTCGGTATTTTGGTGGTTATCCCCCCTCTGTTTATGGGCATCGCCAATGTTTATCCGCAGAAAGCAGCGATTTTTTGGCTAGTCAGTGCTATACCTGTTGCCGCATGGCAGTACCTTACTTGGAACAGTGTGATGCTGAGCGTCCTGGGATATTGTCTGGTATTGGGCGGTCTTACGTTGCGACTCAAGCGTCAGTTGCATCGCGCTGGTGAATCAGAGCTAAAGATGCTGTTGGCTAGTTGCAAACCCTAAGCCAAGCCCTATCGGGAACTTAGCGAGTTGTCAAAAATCAGTGTTATGCTTGAAACGGCTCGGATCTATGCGATCGCAACGCCCAAATCTTGTCAGGACCGGAAGGTAGCAGCAACACGGGATGCTTGTGGTAGGCGTAGACTCCGGGTCTCCTTATTTGCAACTCTAGCCACCAGAAACCAATAAGAGTAGGGTTTTCCACCCCTGGGTTAGCTGGGCGATACCAACCAGTTCTGCTTAAACTGTTGAGGTAGGCAGATTAATCTGCATTCGTAAGTATTGCCAGAGCACGGAGTAATAAAAATGGGTTTAGGCGATTTGGTGCAGAAGGTGGTCTATCTGGGGTTGGGTGCCGCTTCATTGGCCGGTGAGAAGGCCAGCGTGACCTTAGCTGATCTCAAAATCCAAGCGCAGAAGCTAGCCAACGAATTGGTAGAGCGGGGTGAAATGACCTCGGAAGAAGCTCGTCGATTTGTAGATGACATGGTGGCAAAAGCGCAATCTGAACAGTCCACAGTAACGACAAATTCTTCAAATCAGGAACCGCGTCAAATTCAAATCGACGACGAAAGCGATTCCACTCAGTCTTCTCCTGCTTCAGATGTTGAGGAAATGCGACGACGCGTTGCCGAGCTGCAAGATGAACTGCGACGGTTGAGAGCCGACTAGATTCAATTCTCCTCTGCTTCTTGCAGCAAACAATTTGGGCTATGATGTCGGAATCCTCTGGGGGCAGCGTAATTAGCGCTAGACCTGTTTACTTTAGCGGCAAAATTTAGACAGCCCCTGCCCAATGCCAATAAACGAATGGTGTGAGATCGGAACGAAAACCTATGGACTTTTTTGAGGCATTACAGGCAATGATGAACGAAGTGGATGACTTCTTCACACAGGTTGCAAAAGATGTAGATTACGTAGTGACGAGCTTGGTGGAAGCGGCTGAAGTTTTCTCGGCGCAGGTACAAACGGCGATCGACGCTGACCTGGATGAGTTGGAGCAAAACCTGACCACCTTTTTTGACCCAATTCGTGAAGCCTACCTGGGATTTGAGATTAACCTGCAAGAGACGGCTCAACCGTTTACCAGCACAGTGGAGCCTATGCTGAACAACCATCCTGTTTGTGTTGGTTGCCGCAACTATCACGGGCAAACCTACGGCGATTCGATGCTGGTGTGTGGTTTACATCCCTACGGTTGGGAGGGTGATAAGTGTCCTGATTGGGAATCGTCTTGGAAACGACCCGACTCGGGGAGCACGCTTTAGCTTAACAGTAATGGAAAAAAGTGGCCAACGGGTCCCTGTCCCTTTCCAATCCGAAGGGAGTAGCTAAGTGCTTGGGTAACGTAATCTTTGGCTAGGCGTGTGGCGCTAAGTGGGTCTTTTCCTAAGGCTAGCTGAGCAGCGATCGCTGCAGATAGGGTACACCCAGTGCCATGAGTATCAGTAGTGCTAATGGTTTGGGTGGTGAGTATCTGCGTAGCTTGCCCATCAAACCATAGGTCTACCCCTTGCAGCGCACCTGTCATGCCACCCCCTTTAACTAAAACCGCCTTGGCTCCCAGTTGATAGATACGCCGAGCCGCTGCTTCCATATCTGCCAATGTTTGAATATCCAGACCTGCAAGAAGTTGGGCTTCGTAGCGATTTGGGGTGAGTACCGTTGCTAGGGGAATCAGGGCGGTTTTTAAGGTGGCGATCGCATCATCATCAATAAGTTGAGCCCCTGTACGAGATACCATCACCGGATCCACAACTAGGTTCGTTAACCGCAGCGCATTAACTCGGCCAGCCACCGACGAAATAATTTCTTGATTAAGCAACATGCCTGTTTTAACGGCTTGCACACCAATATCGGTAACTACGGCGTCAATCTGAGCCACAACAGATTCAGGCGGGAGAGCATCGACTCGGGTCACGCCTACCGTATTTTGTGCCGTGATGCAGGTGAGGGCGCTCATCCCATGGACACAATGAAAGGCAAAGGTTCGTAAATCGGCTTGAATGCCTGCACCGCCGCCGCTATCTGAGCCTGCGATCGTCAAGGCTGTGAAAATCGGTTCGCATGCATCCATGCTCTAAACCTGTGGCCAAAATAGTTAACAAGCTCAATTATGATAGAAAAAGATTGTAAAGAAAAGTTGCGAATCTGATATGAAGCTAACTCGGATTGATCTGAACAGTTGGATAGTTGAGTTGGCCGGCCAGCGAATTTTGGTGGATCCCTGGCTAGTAGATCCGCTGACCTTTTACGGCATGGCTTGGTTGTTCAGCGCCTACCACACCACACCATTAGCACTTACGCCAGAGACATTGCCCGCGATCGACCTGATTTTGCTTTCCCAGGGCTTGGATGATCACTGCCACCAACCCACCCTGGAGCGGATCGCTCGCACCATTCCCGTTGTAGCCTCTTCCTCTGCGGCCAAAGTAGTAAAGCGGCTTGGCTACCAGCAGGTCACCACCCTAACACCCTGGCAGTCTCAAACCTTTGGCGAAGTCGTGATCACAGCTGTACAAGGAGCCAGTGTACAGCCCGGTGATGTAGAAAACGGCTACCTCCTGCGCGACAAAAAGACAGGGCAAACCCTATACTACGAGCCTCACTTGCCACCCTTTGATCAGTTGGCCAATCAAGTTGGGACGGTAGATGTAGTGGTAGCACCGGTCGTCGGGCAGCAATTTCCATTGCTGGGACAGGTCATTATTGGCCCAGAGGAAGCGTTGCGACTGGCTCATGTACTCAAACCGAAAGCCTTTGTGCCAACTGCTCTGGGAGACATCCGCGCTGAGGGAATTTTGCCTAGCATGATCAAGTCGATCGGCAGTATCGAAGAATTCCGCGATCGTCTGCTTGCGTCTGGTCTTTCCACCCAATTCTTGCAGCCAGCAGCTGGAGAAACAATAGAAATTGCCTTGCCGCAGCGCATCTAGCGTTGTGGGCGACGACGACGCAAAAACTCTGGGATGTCCAACCCACCCGGAGTATTTGGGCCAACTCTAGGTTCTGAGGGAATGGATGCAGGAGGAGAGGGTGGAGCCACGGGAGGCTGTGGCACTGCCGTAGAACGCCGGATGCCGACAGGTCTGACTGCTTGTGCGACAGGAGCTTCACCTGTGAAGCCAGTAGCAATGACTGTAATCCGAATTTCGCCTTGCAAGCGATCGTCAATGACCGCGCCAAAGATGATATTGGCATCGGGATCAACAGCTTCGTAAATAATTTCAGCGGCTGCATTGACCTCGTGCAAAGTTAGGTCATGACCACCCGTAATGTTGAACACAACACCGCGAGCACCTTCGATTGATGACTCTAGCAAAGGGGATGAAATTGATGCAGTAGCCGCTTCCCTAGCACGGGATTTGCCACTTCCTACACCAATGCCCATCAATGCTGAGCCAGCATCAGCCATAACCGCCCGAACATCGGCAAAGTCCACATTCACCAGGCCAGGAATAGTAATGATGTCAGAAATTCCTTGAACGCCTTGACGCAGAATATCATCTGCAACTCGAAATGCTTCCTGAACTGGAGTTTGTTCTGAAATTACGGAAAGCAGCTTGTCGTTGGGGATGACAATTAAGGTATCGACCTGGCTTTGCAGTGCGTTGATCCCTTCTTCAGCTTGAGACATACGCCGCCGTCCTTCAAAGATAAAAGGCCGCGTGACTACTCCAACGGTCAACGCTCCCATTTCCTTGGCTACCTCGGCTACGATCGGGGCAGCTCCCGTACCGGTTCCGCCTCCCATCCCTGCTGTAATAAAGACTAAGTCAGCGCCTTCCAAAGCCGCAGCAATTTCATCGCGAGATTCTTCAGCCGCTTTTTGGCCGATCGCAGGGTTACCGCCCGCTCCCAAGCCACGGGTCAGCTTTTGGCCAACCTGCAAGCGCTTTGATGCCGACGATTGAGTTAAAGCTTGCGAGTCAGTATTAACCGTCCAAAACTCAATACCAGAAACATCGCTAGCAATCATGCGATTAACGGCGTTGCCGCCGCCGCCACCGACACCAATGACTTTTATCTTGGCTACGCTTCCTGGCAAAATATCACCGCCCTTAGCTTCTTCTCCGCTCATGCTCTTCACACCCGCTGACTGGCTTGTATAAATACCAGCGTTACTAAAGGGATGCGAGCCATCGGCGGCCAATGAGAAGTTGGATTGTGCATCTGGGCTGGCACTATTGAACGCATGCCCTATATCGTTATTAAGTGTCATTGGAATAACAACCAGCTACTATTTAAGCATTACTTGAACAAGGATGGTTACAAACAACCTCAGGCCAAAATGGCATTGACTAACTATAGGCGAAGTTGCTCGGAAAAACCAACGCAGCCTAAGCTCCCTACATTGCTTAGACACTGCATTCTAAACAATTATTCGGATTTAGAAGCTTAAGAATTGATCACAGTTACTCCTTGCTTACTGCCTAACATTGGGTTTGACTGGCTCCTTTGTCCCAACTAGTTGCACAGACGGGGCGTCGGGGCTTTTCAAGTCGATATAAGAAATTTGATTGAGACTAACTTGAGAAGGCAACTTTTGCAAGCGAGCTAGTGTTTTTATTTGTTGTGGGAACTGGTAACCATAGGCTCCTAAATGGACAACCCCCAGTTCCGTTCGCAAAATCAGGTTTGTTGGATCCTGGCAATCGATTTCAAAGATTTTTATCGGGCTGCGGTGAATCTCGTTATAGAGTTTTGGCCAGAATGAACGGTAGCGTTGAGGCTGACCAATAACTTTCAATTCAGGCAATTTGATTGATTTATCTAGGGCACCATAGCGTTCTAAGGGAATCCACATGCCACTGGCATCGAGCAAGCCAATGTTGGTTTTTTTAGCTGCATTCTTATTGTTTGATGTCAGGAATTGCTGGTCGGCACGACTGGTTAGGGCGATCGCCACGAGATAGCGCTCTTTAACCTGGATAGACAGACCAGGCGGGAATAACTGCCGCGTGACTTTGACCTCAGCAATCGGGGCTTTGGCCTTGAGCTGCTGCACAATGCGTTGAGGTTCTACTTTAAGTAAGGATTGAGGATAGTCGATAGGCAGCAGCGATCGAATCGCTGGCGTTGGAATGTAGCGATTGCCCTCAATCATAATTTGTTCAGGTTTACGGATCAGCCATGTGGGCCGAGTAGCAAGCCAAAACAAGCCACCTGCCAGCCCAAACACTGCAACTGTGCGCCAAAGCGATCGCAGAAACCGCGTTTGCCGCTGTCGTTTAAGACGCTGCCGCCGCTGGTTCAACTCCAAACGGGAAACCTGTGTAATCTCATTAGCCATTCCCTGATTCACCACCTAGCACTGTGGGTGCGCCCCTTCGCATAACGTGTTCCTAGCAGAGAAGCTGCTCTAGACCAAGCAACCCCAGATCCTGGTCAGGATCTACCATTTACTTATGCAATGTCAGAGCCTTGACTATGAATCCTGACACTGCTTCGCAGGCTGTGGGTGCTACCTTAACAACAGAAGCCTGCAAATCGTTACATCATAGCTGCAATAAGTCAAGCCTAGCTTGAGTAATGTTTTATTTCACCTGGATTCGACCTTTGTTAGTTGATGTGAATGCAGGATTTTACCGGACAATACTTGATGTAACTCTCTCTAAAGAGACAATTCAACTGTTGCAAAGGCACGTTAGTTTAATCTGCTTCGGGGCAAGATAGATAGTGGATTTCTCTAGGATTCTGTTCAGAACCCCGTAAACCTACCAGCATGATGCAGTCAGGTACGCTATCCAAAATTGCTTGGGCACTACTGATACAGAAATTGTGGAACGGGCGTCGGGTTCTGTTAACCTCCGCGGCAGTTACTGGATGTGTTGTGGCGTTCAGGCTTACCGGGCTGCTCCAAGCATTGGAATGGACAGCATTGGATCAGTTCTTTCAACTTCGTCCCGCAGAACCCTTAGATAAGCGCATTATCATTGTTGGGATCACAGAAGAAGACTTAGGGCGAACGCAGCAGTGGCCAATTCCAGATCAAGTAATGACCCAGCTTTTGCGGCAGATTCGATCGGCCAAACCTCGGGCGATCGGGCTAGATATTTACCGCAATTTGCCGGTGCAACCTGGCTATGAGGAACTGCTCAAGTTTTATCAAACTACCCCCAATCTGATTGGCATCGAAAAAATTCGTGATGTCAGCGACCCAGGAGTAGCTCCACCACCAATTTTGGGCGATCGCAATCAAGTTGGCTTCAATAACTTGGTGATTGATCAAGACCGCAAAGTCAGACGCATGCTCCTCTATTGGACAGTTGATGAGAAGGTACACCAAAGCTTCTCTCTATCCCTGGCACTTCTATACCTAAAACAAGAGGGGATCATCCCTAAGCCAGCAGCCGATGATAGCAGTGCTCTGCAATTGGGTAAGGCTGTGTTTCGTTGGTTCGAGCCTAACGATGGCTCATACATTGAGGCAGATGACGGCGGTAATCAGGTTTTGGCTAATTTGCGAGGGTCTGCTGGCACATTTACCACGGTATCCATGACCAGTGTACTCAGTGGGCAAGTGCCGCCAGAGTTGTTTCACGATCGCATTGTACTCATTGGCTCCACAGCCAATAGCCTCAAGGATTTTTTCTTCACCTCGTACAGTAGTGAATTGTTTACTACCCCCTCTCCTGTTTCTGGAGTGGAGTTGCACGCTAACTTTATTAGTCAAATCTTGGGATCTGCCCTTGAAGGACGCCCCCTGCTAAAGACTTGGCCTGATCCGGCGGAATGGCTGTGGATTTGGTCGTGGGCCTGGCTCAGTGCCGCAGTAACTTGGCGTTTGCGTGCGCCTGCCAAAACGGCGGCGGCTTTTGTGCTTGGGGGCAGTGGGTTAATCGGTGGTTGTTACCTTTTACTTGTGTGGGGTGGATGGTGGATTCCAGTAGTGCCACCGCTACTGGCTATGGCGGGCTCAAGCATGGTGATTTTTGCCCACTTGGCTCATCAGGAAGAAGAACTGAAGCGATCGAAGGAATTTCTCAACAGCATCATTAACAGTATTCCTGACCCTATCTTTGTCAAAGATCGGCACCATAGTTGGGTAGTGCTCAATCAAGCCTATTGCCGATTTTTAGGCTATCCCTTAGCAGATTTGCTTGAAAAGCCTGACTACACAGTGTTTTCGCCAGAAGAAGCTCTGGTATTTAGGCAGCGAGATGCGCACACGCTAGACACTGGAGAAGAGTCTGAAACTGAAGAGCAGTTTACCGATCGTCGTGGTGTAACTTACCAAGTGGCTACCAAGCGCTCTCGCCATCAAGATGCGGCTGGCAATATTTTTCTAGTCGGCGTCATGCGAGACATTACCGAACGTAAGCGCATGGAAGAAGAGCTTAAACACACGGCTGCTGAGCTGATGCGCTCCAACCAAGAATTGCAGCAATCGGCCAGCCAACTTAGCCACTTGGCAAATCATGACACTCTGACTGGATTGCCTAACCGTAAGCTGTTTCGGGAACGTTTGGAGCAGGCGATGGACTGGGCCAGAGAGAATCACAAGTCGGTAGGACTGCTATTTCTCGACTTGGATGGATTTAAGCAAATCAACGATTCGTTGGGACACGATATTGGGGACTTGTTATTGAAAGCGATCGCTAAACGCCTAACAGGTTGTCTGCGAGGCAGCGATACGGTTTCTCGCCTGGGTGGTGATGAATTCACAGTAATACTGCCTGCTATCCCCAGTCCTCAGGATGCTGCCCGTGTTGCCGACAAAATTTTGACCACCCTAACCCAACGCTTCCAAATTGACCAACATTTAATTCATGTCACAAGTAGTGTGGGCATTAGTATCTATCCTCAAGACGGTAATGATGCCGAAATGTTGATTCGGCAGGCTGATGCAGCTATGTACCAGGCCAAACAGCATGGCAAAAACCGTTATGAATTTGCTAACTCTACCTCACTAGAAGACAGCTTTGAAGAGAAGGGAACGTTACTGTGACATTGCCACTGGTGTCCATTGTGCTGGAGCAATGTAAGGGCTGGCACTGTGAACTCGGCATGAAAGGGACGATCGCATAAAGTCTGCCATGTCATTTCAAAGTTCTTTGGAAATAAGTTCTGGTAGGCGATCGTCATGTGAGGCGTAAAACAGCGGGTTTTGGCATTAGGATCCACAATGCCCAGGATGATTTCAAGCTGTTGGCTTAAGGTCTTTTGCACTTGCAGCAGGGTTGATGTTGGAACAACGTCAATATAAATAACCCGTGGAGCAAAGGCACCAAACCCATGTAGAACAATGGGAATAGCTGATAATTGCGAGGCAATGGTGTGCAGAACTTGCTCTAATTCTGACTGGCGATCGTCTGGCCACTCAAACGGAGGCTGCAAGGTAATGTGAGGTGGGGACTTGGCGGCAGCAGAGCGATGATGGCGATCGGCAATTTCCTGCCGAATGGCGATTGCTTCGGCCTGAATTTCTGCTGGAGGCATCAACGCGATGAAAAATCGAGCCATATAGCTATCGTCAAGAAGGTTAAGACGTTTGGTTAATAGGAGGTGTGGGGGCGTTGCTTCCAGTTAGGGGTTCCACCTCTGCACCCCCTATACCCATTTCCTGGACTCTGAGCAGCTTGGCGAACAATCAGACTGCGTTTTCTTAGATTACGATCGCCAGGAATTTTTCTGACGATCGCTAGGGAAAAAAACAACTCTCTTGGCGTTGACAACAAGGATGATTTACCATGCCGTGGTTTGTAAAAATTGAAAAAGGAATTGTTGATAAAGCTACCTTTGATCAGCATGTTCCAGCTCACATAGCGTTTGTCCATGATCTGATTAGCAAAGGGTATCGCGCCAAAACTGGATATTGGGAATGCCGAGGTGGTGGCATGCTACTGTTTGAGGCTGGCTCAATGGCAGAGGCCGAGGCGATCGTCGCGCAGGATCCCCTGGTTCAACATGGCTGCATCACTTACCAACTGTACGAATGGCACATTGTTGTGGAGTAACAGGTTGTGGAGTAACAGTAAGGCTTGCTTCCGCTGTTTGAAAGCCCCAAATCCGCTGACTCAGCCTAGTGAATTCTCGAATCGGGCAGGATTCTGTATCCTAGCGACACGGAGCGATCGCTCAGGTTGCACTAAAATCCTGAAGCTTTAGCCCATTCTAAAAAGCAGTCTCGTCATGTCTGACTATTCCCTATCGACTCCCTATCCCCGCGACCTAGTTGGTTATGGCCGCACACCACCTCATCCCCACTGGCCTCAGGAGGCTCGTGTGGCTGTCCAGTTTGTAATTAACTATGAAGAAGGTGGAGAAAACTGCATCTTGCACGGGGACACCTCTTCTGAGGCGTTCTTGTCAGAAATTATTGGAGCCGAACCCTTTGCAGGGGTACGCCATATGAACATGGAGTCTATGTATGAGTATGGCAGTCGCGCTGGTTTCTGGCGGTTGTACCGAGCCTTTACCGATCGCCAAATTCCTGTCACGGTTTATGGGGTTGCTATGGCCTTGTCTCGCAACCCAGAGGCAGTAGCCGCTATGCAAGAAGCCACTTGGGAAATTGCCAGCCACGGCTATCGTTGGATTGACTACAAATACTTTGGAGAACTCACTGAGCGAGAGCATTTGAATTGGGCGATCGACTTGCACACCCAGGCTACTGGCCAACGGCCTCTGGGTTGGTATACCGGACGCAACAGCCCCCACACCCGCAAGCTGGTTGTGGAAGCGGGTGGCTTTCTCTACGACTCAGACAGCTATGCTGACGACTTACCTTACTGGATCTATGACTATGGCCGTCCACACTTGGTCATTCCCTACACGCTGGACAATAATGACATGCGGTTTGCCACGGCTCAGGGTTTTAACTGTGGTGATCAGTTTTTCACCTATCTCAAAGATGCCTTTGATGTGCTCTACGCTGAAGGAGATATGACCCCAAAGATGATGAGTATTGGGCTGCATTGTCGATTGGTTGGGCGACCAGGACGAGCAGCTGCCCTCATGCGGTTTTTGGACTATGTACAAGGGCACGATCGCGTCTGGCTCTGCCGCCGCATTGATATTGCACACCACTGGCACAACCATCATCCACCCAAGTTGTAGCCAAAAAAAGGGATGTAATGGCACATCCCCGGTAAAGTATCTTGGGTTAAACCCGGGACGATCGGGCACAAAATCATGGCGATCGTCCCCCTTAACTAGAACGAAACTACTTAATGGCAACTTTAGCGCCAGCTTCTTCCAGTTGTTTCTTGGCATCTTCAGCATCACCCTTGGGTACGCCCTCTTTAACAGGCTTAGGAGCTGCTTCTACCAAATCTTTAGCTTCTTTCAGGCCCAGACCAGTCAAAGTCCGCACAACCTTGAGAATAGCAATCTTCTTGTCAGCAGGAACTTCTTCCAAAATCACATCAAATTCGGTCTTCTCTTCCTCAGGCTCAGCTGGAGCTGCTGCACCGCCACCCGCTGCAGGCATAGCCATACCAGGCATCATCATCATGCCGCCGCCAGCAGGCGCAGAAGCATCAACGCCAAAGGTTTCTTCAATCTTCTTGACCAGTTCGGCTGCCTCTAGCAAAGACAGCGTTTTCAACTCTTCCAAAATGGAATCAACTTTAGACATGGACTTCTCCTTGAATGAATCGTTCAATCACAAAACTAAGTAGACGTAACCAAACCAGACCTAACTAATCCCAACCCTTAATGAAGGGAAGCCAAACCAGGTTAAGCGGCTTCCTTTTTCTGCTCTTCCACAGCTTTGATGGCGCGTGCCAGTTTGCCAGGAACTTCGTTGATGCCCACTGCCAGCTTTGTTGGCACAGCATTAATGCCTACCGCCAGTTTGGTGGTATTGGCTTTGAGGGCTCCGGCTAGACGTGCCATCAGTTCTTCCTTCGATGGCAACTCAATGACTGCTTTGACGCCAGCCTCATCCAGCGCCATTCCCTGCATGACGCCGCCACGCAGCTCGGTCTTTTTAGTTGCCTTTTGAAAGTCTTGATAGGCTTTTACAGCACCCTTCAGGTCATCTTTGACCAGAAGAAAAGCGTTGGAACCTTTAAGCAATCCTTCCATAGGTTCCCAGGTCACATCTCCCTTAATGGCAACACCCATGAAGGTGTTTTTGGTCACCTTGCAAACAGTGCCAGTTGGGCGCATGCGGTTTCGCAGCTCAGAAATTTCTGCGACTGATAGACCTTGATAATCAACAACTAAGGCAAGTTGCACATCCTTGAGTAACTCTTTAAGTTCCTCAACGACTACTTGCTTATTCTCCAGGGTTCTACCCATTCGTTCTCACCTCCTTGGCTTGGGTATTGGTATGAGCAAACTTGAGTCAACAGTTTTGGGCAAAACAAAAGCCCCGAAACGTTTGCCGGGGCTTGTCAACACTGTTCACCTACCTGCAATACAGGTTAAGGATTAATACGTGGAGAGCAATACCTCGGCAGGAAATTAAGCACTAAGCACCCGCTGTCTTTGGCTTTGCAGATTCAATTGTTAAATCAACTATTTGGAATAAGCGTCTTCTGCTAGTGCTAAACAACAAAAACTCAGGCTAAGCAGCATCTCCAATTTTCAAATCACGAAGAGCCGTAATGTCAATCTCGATCGAAGGCCCCATCGTAGCGGCCACGTACATGGTGCGCCAGTAGCGACCTTTCGCCCCAGAGGGACGGTTGCGGTCAATAGTATCTTGCAGTGCCTTCAGATTAACCAGTAAATCTTCCGCCGAGAAAGCAGCCTTGCCAAACATAACATGAACAATGCCTGTCTTGTCAGCCCGGAATTCCAACTTGCCAGCTTTAAACTCGTTAATGGCTTGCGCAAGGTCAAAGGTTACGGTGCCGCCCTTTGGGGAAGGCATCAAGCCTTTAGGACCAAGTAGTTTCCCCAGCTTGGCCACCTGAGGCATCATATCTGGAGTCGCAATCAGCAAGTCAAAATCAAGGCGACCTTTCTGAATTTCTTCAATAAGATCTTCTGAGCCAGACACATCAGCGCCAGCCGTTGAGGCTTCTGCTACTTTTTCACCTCGAGCAATTACCGCCACCCGAATCGTTTGGCCAGTTCCCTTAGGTAAAACAACCGTTGTGCGCAATTGCTGGTCTGTATATTTAGGATCGATCCCTAGTCGGATGTGAGCTTCTGCCGATTCAGGAAACTTCGCCGTTGCCGTTTCTTTGAGCACTTGCATCGCTTCCAGAGGAGCGTAGGGACGCTGCTCAACCTTACTCTCTAGCTCTCGCAGTCGTTTGGATAGTTTTTTAACCACAGTAATCTCCTTGGGGTAATGGCGAAGCTAAGCTTCTCCCCCGTATATAGAACATTAGTCTTTGATAGTCACACCCATATTACGGGCAGTACCTTCCACAATCCGCATAGCTGCCTCAATGTCATTAGCATTTAGGTCAGGCATTTTGGTTTGGGCAATTTCTCGCAACTGAGTGCGGGTAATCGCCCCAACCTTCTTACGATTTGGCTCTCCAGAGCCCGTCTCAATGCCAGCTGCCTTAGCAATAAGCTTGGAAGCTGGAGGAGTCTTGAGGATAAAGGTGAAGCTTCGATCCTCATAAACGGAGATTTCTACAGGAATGACCATTCCCACCTGATCGGAGGTTTTGGCGTTGTATTCCTTGCAGAACATCATAATGTTGACCCCATGTTGACCCAAGGCTGGGCCGACGGGGGGTGCAGGGTTGGCTTTTCCGGCTGGAAGCGCCAACTTAATCATTGCAACTACCTTTTTCGCCATGGTTAACTCTGCTTTTGAACCTGATTAAATTCCAACTCCACGGGCGTATCTCGGCCAAAAATTGACAGTAACGCCTTTAGTTTGCTGCGCTCTGGGCTCACTTCAATCACTTCACCCTCAAAGTCTTTGAATGGCCCAGAAAGTACCAAGATTTTGTCTCCCAGAGCCATATCAATTTTGACGATCGGCTCTTGCTCTTGGGCTTGTTTGAAGATTCGCTCTACTTCAGTGGAGCTTAGGGGTAATGGCTTGACGTGACCGCGTCCACGACCAGCGCGATGACGTTGCTCGGCTCCAACAAAATTAATGACGTTGGGCGTATTTTTTATCACCAACCATGCTTCGTCGTCCATCTCCCACTGTTGACCATCTTGATTCCAAGATCGACGAATCTTGACCAAGACGTAACCAGGAAAAACCTTCTCTTCAGTGGTTTGGCGACTGCCATCTTTGCGAATTTTGATGGCTGGGGTTTGGGGAATTTCAATCTGAAGGATGCGATCGGCCACATCCAACGTCTGGATCCGCTGTTCCAGGTTTGTCTTGACTCGCTTTTCGCAGCCTGAAGCCACCTGAACGGCATACCAGCGATTTCTCTCTGGAGAAGACTCTTCTTCGGGGCTCAAGGAGGAGTCTAAATCATCCAGATGGGTAAGTTGTTGAGATTCATCGGAGGTAAAGGTCATCAGAATACCTGCTTAGCGACCCATGCAAAAAATTGATCTACGAAGTAGATCAGAGTAGCAGAAAGAATAACCATTAGAACTACTGCAAGTGATTCGCTGATAAGCTGCTGACGACTAGGCCAAACAACTTTGTCGAGTTCCTCTTTAGTTCCTTGCAGAAATGCACCTGCATTGAAGTCCAACTTATTTGCTGGAGCTTCTGCAACCTCATCTTTCTTTGCCATTCCTCCAACCCCTGCGCTCTCGATAGAACTTGAAACTGCACTTGAAAAGAAGCGACATCCTAGAAGCTAGGATTTCTATAATGCGCTACGCATCGGGATCTCAGCATTTGTAATGTCTACTAGAGTAGAAATGGTTGCCCAAAAGTCAACCAATCTTCAAACGAAATCTCCGAACAGCAAAAATTGCGCTTATCCATGATAGCACTGGCAGATGGATAATGTTCACTTGTTTGCACAGGAAAGTTGCAATTGGGCAAAACCAGGCTCAAAGTCCTTATGAGTGCAGGAGAAGGGGGAAAAGGAAGTGCTTTTCAGTCGGAAAATTGTCGGCTAGAGTCAGCATGGAATTACCAGAGGCATTAGATGGACTCTTTGGAACTGGCATTTACTCCGGCTGTAGAGCAAGCCGATTTGATTCGCCGCCGGGTGGTTTCGCCGTTGGAGTTAACAGAGCTTTATCTAGCTCGGATCGAGCAATTAAATCCTAAGCTGGGAGCCTACGTTTATGTAGCGGCTGAGCAGGCGATCGCTGAGGCCAAAGCCAAAACTGAAGCACTAGTAAGTGCAGAGGAACCTTTACCGCCTTTCTATGGGGTGCCTATTTCTATTAAAGATTTGAGCCCGGTGGCTGGGATGCCGTGCAGCTATGGGGTAAAGCTGCTAAAGAATCGTGTCGCTCAAACAGATGATGGCATTGTCACGCAGATAAAACAGGCGGGGTTTGTGATTCTGGGCAAGACGACTACGTCTCAAACTGGAACCCTGCCCTATAGCGAACCCGATGGGTTCCCCCCTGCACGTAATCCCTGGAACCTTGCCCATACGCCTGGAGGATCCAGTGGAGGAGCCGCAGCAGCCTTGGCGGCAGGGTTGTGTGCGGTTTCTCAAGGATCGGATGGGGGTGGATCTGTGCGAGGGCCAGCCTTTTGTTGTGGCCTGGTTGGGATTAAGCCATCACGGGGGCGAGTCTCCCATGCGCCTGTGGGCGATCGCCTAAGCGGTATTGCCATTAGTGGGCCGCTGGGGCGAACTGTAGCAGATGCCGCTGCCCTACTGGATGTAATGTCAGGATATGTCCCAGGAGATCCTTACTGGTTGCCCGATCCTGAACCATCTTTTTTAGCGGCAACCACAAGACCTGCCAGCAAGTTACGCCTTGCTATGGCTACCCGGTTTGAGCCGATCGGGGAAGCAGCCCCCATCTGTCGGCAAACAACATTAGATACGGCTACTCTGTTGAAATCGCTAGGGCATGAGGTTGAGCCAATTGAGCTAGCGCTGGAAGAGTTGATTGAGCCTTTCAAAATTGTGTTCAGGTCTGTGCTCGCCGAAGTAGGTGCACCGTTTTTTATCTTGGATAAAATCAACCGATGGTTGTGGTGGCGCGCCCAATTTACCTCGTGTGGGCGCTACCTGCGGGCGGTGTCCAAAATGCAAACGGTGGCGCGGCAAGTGGTGAACCAACTGATGCCCTACGATGCTTTGCTAACCCCAACCTACATGTGTCCAGCTATTCAAGTAGGGGAATTTGCTAAATTGCCAGCTCACCGAGCGTTCCAAGAAATTATTAACTGGGTCGCACCCTGTCCTCCGTTTAATGCTACGGGGCAGCCAAGCATTGCTGTACCCACAGGCTTTACGCCTAACGGGTTGCCGATCGGCGTGCAACTAGTGGGGCGTCCCGGTGATGAGGCCACCATTATTGCTTTGGCGGCTCAGTTAGAGGCTGCACAACCCTGGAGCCATAAGCGACCGTCGATCGCCAATCAGCCCCTCGCTACAGAGCCTGTCCCCGTTGAGGCTACGGCAGACTCAGACTAACGGGTACCTGCGGCTTCGTCAGAGCGGCAGGGTTTGCCGTTGGGAGTAGCATCAGGATAGAAGGTGACGATCGCGCGGCGATCCTTGACAAAGACAGCATCGTAGGTCTTACCAGTAGGCTGATCGGTGATTTTGGCGATGCAAGCTCCCTGGGTGCTGCCTTGCAGCTTGTAGAGCCGAGTGGTTTCCAGCAACATTTCCAGGGCATTGGTGGGGTAAGGATAACCCTTGAGGTCATCAGTGAACGTGCGATCGCCCCGCCGAATTACCACACCTAAGGTGTAAATTACACCAGGCACCACCTCTTCCTTACGACTGTTGTTAGGTAGGCGGCCACCAATGCCTTCCTGTTGGAATTGTAGGTAGCGCCCATAAAAATGTAGGCCACCAATTTTCTTAGGGCCATCGAGTTCGCCACAAAAGATGTGCTCAAAGCCTTCGCGATCGAACCAGGCTGCTGTCAAGTCATCGATAAACTCAGCATCCGTTGTTCGACCTTTGATCAGTTCTCCATCGGTGACCGCCTGCAACTTACGCACCACGTCAGGGTAATAGGAAAGTAAATTTCTGAAGGCGATCGGTTGCACCCGTGTGCCTACAGGGCCGCATGCCCGCAACACAGCCCGGTCGAACGGTGTCAGCTCTGGCGCAGGTGGCGTGACATCTACCGCTTTATCGCTGGGAAACTTGACCCGGACAGGGTTGTCTATATCGTCAAAAAAAGGCAGCAGAGGCCGCGATTGGGCATTGCCTGGAATGGCTGACAGCAGCGTTAGTAACCCTAACCCTATGCAGATGACTATTCTATGTTGATATTCCTTGCCCATATCGGTATCTCCAATCCGCTAGATATCGAGCGATCGCGCCTTCGATTATGGCAACAGACGGTAAACGCGATAGTTAAGGTTTGGGAAAATATTGTCAATTGCCTCTACTTTCTCTAACCACCCAGCATCCACTTTGCCCTCTTGCAAATCATCGTAGAGCTTGTGGAACCGCATCAGGTGCGATCTCGTCCGCCGCACTGCATAGGGCACCATCGTTCCCGTACGCATAATAAATGCCCAATCTGACGACTGCGCCAGCAACAATTCACGGGCTGCCTGGTTCAGCGCTCGCCACTGCAACTCATCAGCCGGTTCCCGCTGTGCCAGTTCAATCATCTGTTCCGCAGCCTTATGCAAGTGCGGGTATATCCAACTGTTTGTCTCATTCAGCCAATATTCGTGAAATCCCTTGTACCCCCAGCTAGACTGCGCAGGCAGCGACACCTGTTGCGTTGGATTGCCACGCAAATAATCTGCCAAATGTGTCATTTCGTAGACACTCTGGTCAAACCAGGTTTTGCGGAACAAAAAGTCCAAAAACCATGGCCCCTCGTACCACCAATGGCCAAACAATTCAGCATCATAAGGCGACACAATTAGTGGCTTACGCTGCATGATGCTGTACAGATGCTCTATTTGTCGCTCTCGGTTGTAAACAAAATTGGCAGCATGTTCAGAAGCCTTCTCCCTGGCCCAGTAGGGATCGTAAAGTTGCTTCTCCCCTAGCCCTAACCCTCGGCCAGTAATTTTGTGATACTTGATGCCAACATTTTTGCGCTGGCCATTAGGCATGATGTAAGGCTTGATGTATTCGTACTCAGCATCCCAGCCCAAGTCACGATAAAACTCGCGGTACTCTGGTGCTCCGGGGTACCCTACCTCAGATGACCAAACTTGTTGAGATGATTCATGATCGCGGCCAAAAGCGGCTACTCCAGATGGCGTGAAGATAGGAGCGTAGGTACCAAACCGAGGCCGAGGTCGTCCGTACAGCAAACCATGTCCATCAATAAGGAAGTAGCGTAAGCCTGCATTGCCCAACAGTGTCTCTAGTCCGTCGTAGTAGGCACACTCTGGCAACCAAATGCCTTTGGCTGGGCGGCCAAACACTTCTTCGTAGTGGTCACAGGCAAGTTTGATCTGCGCCCAGACAGCCTGGGGGTACATTTTCATCAGGGGTAGATAGCCATGGGTTGCACCACAGGTGATGATTTCTAGGTTGTTGCTATCGGCAAAGTATTTGAAGGCGTTGATCAAGTTGCCTTGCCACTGCTCCCAAGTTTGACGAGCCTGGTTAAATTCCTGGGCATGGTGCTCTGCTAGGTATTTCAGGTGCCCGTTAAAGGTATTACGTTCAATTTCTCGTTCTGATAATTCCTCTAGTTTTGTGAGATGGGCGTTGTAGCGCTCTTGCAAAAGTGGATCCAGCAGCATGGAAACCAAGGGTGGAGTCAGGCTCATAGTGAGCTTGAAATCGATGCCATCTTGCTTTAATCCTTCAAAGCTACGAATGAGGGGAATGTAGGTTTCTGTAATGGCTTCAAATAGCCATTCTTCCTCTAGAACGTAGTCGCTTTCGGGATGGCGAACAAAGGGTAGATGGGCATGCAGCACAAAGGCAAGGTATCCGATGCTCATAGAGGATTGCGTTAGGAGATGAGGCAAACAGATTGTAAGGCGAAACGGCAACTAACGGGGGAGCAATACCGCTGGAACTTGATGGTGCGCTTGGAGTAGAAGGATAGGGGCGATCGCCCTGTGTTACCTCTTGCTGATTGCCATCGGCTAGAACAGCGTTAGATTTGGTCACAATGCCTTGAGACAATCGCTTAGCAACGGTCAAGTTGAGGCTAATCTCGAACTCACATTAAATTGAGTTGCCAATTATTTGTTTGAGAGTATTCTTGAGGGTAATTTCCAGTTCTATCCGGTTATGGATGGGTTTGACCATGACTTCACTACATTTGGTAGAGCTTGCTCGGCAAGGTGATCCAGAGGCGATCGCCTCACTCATGAACTTGACCTTACAGCCCAAAGGGATTACTGCGGAGACGCGACTGGACGATCGCTGCCTTTCCGTGTTTCTCACCTCTCCTCAAGCCCTCAACAAAGAAACGCTGGTAAATTTCGTCCGTCGTGGCTTGGTCAATTTGGGTACCACTGTCATCCAGCAAGTAAAGATTTATGGCTGCAAGCCAGGACAGGAGACTCCTACCTGGAAGGATGCTTTTCGGATGGGGCTTGAGGCTCCTGATTTGACCAGTGATGCCAACCCAGGTTTCCCTAACCTGTATATTCCTAAACCAGAGCCTGCCTATGTGGCAGCAAGTGGCACTTCGCTTGCTAGTGAATCTGTGGCAGTCTTGCCCGCACTCCCTGACAACAGAGACCTACCCGCTCAACCCACTGCCCAACCCCTGCCACCAATCCAGCCTGTTCGCACAGCAACTCAGCGGCGGCGTGCGCCTCGGCGGCAGACTCGGCTCAAATTGCTAGTAGCAGCGGTAATGGCGTTTTTGGTGGGAGGTACGATCGTCATGTTGAGCAATGCACGCAACGCCTCTAATCCAGTGGGAACTCCTGAAACCCCCGCGAACGCGGCTCAAAAAGAAGCCAAAGATTACCTGGTCAAACTGATCAAAGCTCAACAAGAGCATCACAAAACGAAAAACCAGCTTTCCCTTAAGCAGGAAGATTTAGAGCGAATGGCTCAAGTTGGTTTTTTGAGTTCATCCAGCTATAACTATAGCTTTAAGGCTGCATCGCCAGAAATGACTATTTTTGGTGCTACCCCTACTCAAGATGGACTCAAGAGCTACACGGCAGCCGTTGTTGTGGCCAAGACACCAGAAGGCACAACCGGTACTCTGGCTACAATTTGTGAAACGACTAACTTTAGTAAGTCATTTCTAGAGGCTCCTCAATTCCCATCCAACCAACCTCAGTGCCCCAATGGTACCGCTCGAATTTACTAGGGAGCATGCTCTAGAACTGGCGGCGCGAGAAGATAAGAGTCGCGATCGCCAATATTAGGGTGATGTAAAGCACGCCGTAGCCTGCGTTGGCCCACAGCACTTCTGGGGGGGGTAATTGCGCGTAAACAGCCTGATTTTTCAAGTCTAAGCGAGCTAAATCAGGCAGTATGGTATGAAGTGCACGGGTCAATTGCGCGATCGCTGGATTTTTGCTTAAGACGCCTAAATTCACTAAATCGCGGGTGAAATTGCCCATGAGCCACACGGCAAAGGTCAGTAATGTCGCCAAGAGAGAACTGGTAAACACGCCAAACAAAATGGCCACTCCGGTAATCAGCGACAGTTGCAGCAGCAAAAATAGAGCTGCCAGCAAGATGTTGACCAGGGTATAGGGGACTTGTGCCAGAGTTAATGCACCCAGGTAAATGGCTGTCATCAACCCAACTAGCACAGCTAGCACGGCTGTCAGCCCCAAATGCTTACCGATAATGAACTCAGTGCGGCTAACTGGTTTGGAAATCAGCACCAGCAACGTGCGTTTTTCAATTTCTTTGTTGATCAGCCCGGTGCCGACAAAAATCGCAATCAACACCCCCAGCAGCGTCATCGCAGCTAGCCCCAAATCTAGCAAAATCTTTTTGTCTGTTCCGGCAGCTATCTCTGGCAATAGTCGAATGCCTGCTGCCATCAGAATGGCAAACAGCCCAGCGAGGTAGAGGACGCGATCGCGAATCACCTCCCGGAATACATTGGCTGCAATTACCCAAATTCGTCCAAAACTCATTGGCTCTTTATTCCTGCACCTAACTTTACCTGTTGCTGACTCCAGTCATCTGTAAGAATAGCCCTTTGCCCCAACCAGTTAGGGCTGCCCTCGTATGGGTTCGCTGGTAGCACCACAGGTTACCTGTGCCACACGAACTTGGGGCGATCGCCGCAGCAACGATTCCAAGCTGCTTGGCAAAGAGGGAGCAATACGGCAGTCCTTAGCCAGATAGAACGGGCCGTAACTTGGCGAAGATTCCGTAGAGCCTCCCACTCGAATTGCCAGCAGGCGTACATTATAGTATTCCGTTGGCAACGACGTGCCCGTCGAAACTTGCCCCTGGAGTTGCCATTGAGCTTGGTCGCGCAACGCCAATGCCCCTTGACTGGTCACTCGCAAATCACTCATAAAGCTGTTAAAGTCCAGTAATTCTCGCTCTACCGCTGGCCAGGATAGGCCATCAAAGGTCGCCTTCACATCGTTTCCAGCCCGATCGAGCAGCAAAATCCCAGCACGAGTCACTGAGACGGGAATGACCTGCCCAGGACTGGGTTGGACGATCGCTCCAGTATCCGATCGTTCTGGAACTAGCACCAAGCTAGGGTATTCCTGAACCCAAATCTGGGCTGAAAAAAACAGTCGAATCCAGCAACTAAGCACCAGATTGCCCAATAACAGAATCACCAGATCCTGTCGCTTGCCTGCATCGGGAATTGCCAATTCTGGCCCTGATTTAATGAACCTGGGGAGAGCTGCGATTGTGGCTGAAATTAACGGCCAAGACACGAAGGCGATCGGTGGTAGATAGTTTGGTGTAGCAAATAGAAACAAACACAACAGTGCCCCCGTTATCCACGGCACCAAAAATACTTGATTAACCGTAAACAATTCCTTAGATGCCTTTTCATGCATGCCCCAATGCAACGCCGCAATCAAAAATAGCCAACCAATAGAGGCAATTAAGTGCTGCACCGCAGTCCCTGCTAACAGCGACATGCCCCAGGAAAAAATGCTCAGCCAGAGCAGCGTCTGCCAGGAGTCAGGCTTGGGGGGAATGAATAGGTTTTTGAGCTGCTCAAACAACTCCTGCACGATGTTTGGTAGCCCTGCAAAGAAGGATGGGATAGCAATTAGCCCCAACAGAAATTTCCACCAATTAAGGGGATTGAGCATGTTTAGAAGCAGAGCCAGAAAGGACATAGGCAGCACCTACACAAACTGTCTAAGCTGTTCAAACCAGCGGATAAGCAGCAAAAACAAGATGCCACTGAAACTCCAGGCATTAGCCAATAGCAGGGCATAGGCTCGGTTGCCACCTAGCGGCGCTTGTGCTTGACCACGTCGTCCGCGAAATTTGATTGACTCCTCTTTCGCTAGTTCTTTTGTTCTAGTAGGAGCTTTGTCCAGTAGTCGCTCCAGCCATTCCAAGCCCTGCAACTCCAGCAAGAAAGTGCCCATGAAAATCACAAAGCTGCTCAAAACCACGATCGGTGCAACGGTTGGTGCCCAGGGATTGGGGAAATATTGTTCAAAAAAGATGAGTCCCACTAACTGCCGTTTCAAGTCTGGCGACAGCAGCGCTTCTAACCCAAAAAATAGTAGCCAGCCGATCGATGTAGAGAAGAGATTGAGCGAAGCGGCGTAGCGCACACTTGTTTTGTAATCGAGATGGAGTTGGCGAGACAGCACTTGAGACTCCAGCGCGATCGCCATCAGCAAAAACATGAATTGAAAAACCACTGCCCGTAAGGGTAGCAAATTCAGAAACAGCAGCTCTTCTAAGGTTCGCCAGATAAACAAAATAATCGATAGTGCACGACGAGTACCTTCATTTTATGCGCCGACCCTGTAGGCTGGAGCCTGTACTCTTTCTTGGTTGCTACCACATGTTAACCCCGTCTTCCGATCGCCTCCCTATTCAACTGCTAGTGCTAGACATTGATGGCACGATCGCGGGGCATTCCAACACAGTGCGCGAACCAGTGCTAAAAGCAATCCAGGCCGTGCAAGCTCGTGGCATTCCTGTCGCGATCGCCACCGGACGCATGTACCGCTCAGCCTTACGGTTTCACCAGGCCGTGGGATCTACCCTGCCACTCATCACCTATCAAGGGGCGATCGTCAAAGATCCAGCCACTGACACCTTGCTACGTCACTGGACGGTGCCACAATCGCAGGTATTGCAACTGTTGGACTATTTAGAGCAACCCCATTTGCGTAATCTCCTGTCGGTTCACCTGTATATTGACGACAAGCTCTACGTTCGCGACCTCACCCCAGAAACCAAGGACTACGCTGAGCGATCGAAGGTAGAAGCCTTTGCTGTGGGGGATCTGCGTACCCTGCTTGATCGCGAACCAACCAAACTATTAGCCATGAGTGAAGACACCGCCCTCATCAGCCAATTGCTAGAGGAACTGCGCGATCGCCATCCGCCTGAAGAGCTTTACCTAACTAAATCTGTAGCCATTTTCCTAGAAGCAACCCATCCCCAAGTCTGCAAGGGCAATGCTGTACGCTATCTGGCAGAAGAGTATTTGGGATTGCGAGCTGAGCAGGTAATGGCGATCGGCGATAACTTCAACGACTTGGAAATGCTGCAATACGCGGGTATTGGTGTAGCCATGGGCAATGCACCCGCTGGAGTCAAAGCGATCGCCAACTGGGTTGCCCCCAATGTTGAAGCCGATGGCGCTGCCATCGCGATCGAGCATTTCCTGCTTTAACCTCAGTTCAATAGGCCAATCTTTGTACAGCCTCCACCCAACGCAGCCAACCACCACTGAACACGAGCGCACGAACCATTCATCTCCCGGTCAAAGCCTTTGGAGAGTAGGAGCCAACTAGTAAAAAGGGCTGTAATAACCCCACCAAATTCGCATTGTTTTACTCAGCCATTACTCCCATTGACCAGCGCTAATCTGCCCCTAGCTTGATGCGTGGATCAACCGCCTTCAGCAACAGGTCAGCCAACAGGTTACCTAGAATCAGCAGAAACGCCCCCATCATCAAGCTACCCATAACCAGGTATAGATCCTGGGCAAACACCGCCTGCAAAATCAAGCGCCCCAGCCCCGGCCAGTTGAAAAAGAACTCGGCAATAAACGCACCGCTTAGCAAGCTAGCAAACTCAAAGCCCAGCAGGGTAATCAATGGGTTAACGGCATTGCGCAGGGCATGGACATAAACCACCCGATTTTCCGGCAAGCCTTTGGCACGCGCCGTTTGGATATAGTCTTGGCGCAGTACGTCCAGCAGTTCACCACGGGTAATTCGCTGCAAGCCTGCAAAGCTGGTGATGCTAAGGGCGATCGTCGGCAAAATCATATGCCAGCCAATGTCCAACACCTTACCAAACCAGTTGAAGTCAGCATGGTCAATGCTAGTCATGTCCCCCACAGGCAACAGCGGAGAAAGGTTTTGAGCCAGGATTAACAACAGCAAGGCTGTGACAAAACTGGGAAATCCCTGACCAACGTAGCTGAAGATGCGCAGAATACGATCGAGCCAGTTGTTTTGATTGACTGCTCCAATAATTCCCATTGGAATCGCGATCGCCCAAGTCAGCATCAGCGAGGAAATAGCCAGAAGTAAGGTAGCCGGAACCCGCTCCCACAGAAGGGAATTAACCGATCGGTTATAGGCAAAGCTCCTACCAAAGTTACCCTGAGTGACTACTTGCCACAGCCAGCGCACATATTGCTCATGCCAGGGACGATCCAAACCAAACTGTTGCTTTAGTTGCTCCAACCGTTCTGGAGAGATTTTAGGGTCTTCTTTTAGAGTATCCAGGTAGTCACCCGGAGCCAATTGAATAATGATAAAACACAGAGCAGATGCTAGCAGCAACGTTAACAACGCCTGCAAAATCCGCTTCACAATGTAGGCAAAGGTGTCACTGGTTAAGAACGAAACCAGCCCATCTAGCCGCGATCGCAGTTGGTCTTGGTTAGAAACCGTCATTAATCAAGATCCGTATTAGGGGAGCGACGGAGATCTGCAACCGTCATTTAACCAATTGTAGAAACAGACCATCAAAAGAGGTTGAGAAATACCGTTGAGCTTTTCACCCAAGAGATTAGTTAATACTCCACCAGAGAAATAATAGGTACATCTGGCAGCTTAGTACGTCCCGCCAAGTCTTTTAGCTCAATGAGAAAAGCAAATCCAACTAGGGTAGCTCCGGCCAGCTCTACCAACTCTGCTGTGGCCGCAGCCGTGCCTCCTGTAGCAATCACATCATCCACAATCAGTACTTTGGCACCGGGCGGATAGACAGCATCTTGGTGCATTTCCAGGCGATCGCTACCGTACTCCAACTGATATTCCACACCATGAACAGCAGCAGGCAGTTTCCCAGGTTTACGCACAGGAATAAACCCTACACCCAATTTACAAGCCAGCGGCGTCCCAATAATAAAGCCACGTGACTCCATACCTAAGATAAATTCTGGAGACAGGTCAGCACACTTTTCAGCCAGAGCGTCAATGGTATAACGCAATCCGGCTGGATCGCGCAGCAACGTTGTAATGTCCTTGAACTGGATGCCAGGTTTGGGGAAATCGGGAATCGTGCGAATCAGTGCCTTGATATCCATGAATGCCAGTTATGAATTTAGGAATAATGGAGTGGTTGGTTAGGTTTTCTTCGCGATCGGGCGATCGTGTATGCCAGCAGCCTATCAGTGTACTGGAAAAGCTGTCCCTCAAACTGTACGGGCTATACGATGTCCTGCACAGTGTAACAACTCAATATCAGTAAGCAACTCTAATCAGAAATTTCTTTGGTATCCAAGAAGACATGAAAAACTTAAATGATTCAGGAAATAAGCTTTGTTTATTAATGGTCTCTATAAAATGAAGTCAACACGGATACGACAAGATTGAGGCGTTTAATGGATAGTCTTCAGAAACAAATTAATACGTTAAGCGCTAAAGTCGATGAGCTACACCAGCTGATTGAACAGATGCTATCTCGCTTTGCGGACGTTGTCACTGAATGCAAGTTGACCGAGCAAGGCGGTTCCAGCATAGCGCCCAGTTATCGATCGACTCACGGTGCGATCGGGCTTGATGCAATCGAGCACAAGGATATTCTTGTTGATGGCGATGCGATCGATACCGGTTTGCAGGGCACAGATCGACAACTTTCCCCTGAAATTCAAATCCAACGGCTCACCGCCCAGCTCACTGCAGCCTACAGCCGCATTGCTGCCCTAGAAGATCAGCTTTTGTCTCGCCGCGTTGTTCATTAGAGGTTTTTGACGCTTGACGTGCTAACGCAACGCTGCTGTTGATTAAACTGGTTCAAAAGCTTGGAATAAAGCAGTCAGTACCACATTAGAAAACAAAAAACCTTCTGGGTCAGTCAGGCGCAGGTAGCCGCTCCTTTCTAATGGAGAATTTTCTGAGCAAATATTTGATAAGCTGACCCAGCCTTGATGGATATAAGGTTCCAGACAGGATTGTAGGCGCTGAATCTCGTCTGCATTTAAGTAGGGGATCAGCGATCGCAGTGCAATACCTTCCCGCAGCCGCAGACCCACCATCAGGGTATCAAGCAGCCAGTCGTAGCGGCAGATGGGGGTATCTGAGCTGACTAGTGATGGGAATGGGGAACCAATCGCGATCGCCTGCTTTACCCACTCGTAATACGCCTGGGTTTTACGAGGGCGGGCATAGCGGTATCCATTGACATAGCTAGTCGCGCCCATGCCAAAGCCATAGAAAGCACGATTTTGCCAGTAAACGCAGTTGTGGCGACAAGCGTATCCTGGCTTGCTGTAGTTAGAAATTTCGTAGTGGTCATAGCCTGCTGTGGTCAGCAATCGTTGCGCTAGTCGGTAGAGATTAGCAGTGGTGTCATCATCGGGCAAGGGACTGGCACCTGGTTGAAATTGGCGATCGAAGGCAGTACCTGGCTCCACAGCTAGGTCGTAGCAGGACAGGTGCGTAGGAGCTAGCGCGATCGCAGATTCTAGGGATGTCTGCCAATCGGCCAACGTTTGGTGGGGTAACCCCGAAATCAGGTCTAGACTCCAGTTGGTGAACCCAGCTTCACTAATCCAGTCAACAGCCTGATAAATATCATCTACACTGTGCGATCGTCCACAGGCCGCCAACAACTGGGGTTGAAAGGCTTGCACACCCAAACTCAGCCGATTCACCCCAACTTGCCGATAGCCTAAAATTTGAGCGTGATCGAAGGTGCCCGGATCAACTTCTAACGAAACTTCTGCCTCAGAGGCAATCCCAAACCGCTGATCCAACTTGGTCAAAATCTGCCCTACTTGAGCGACCGACAACAATGAAGGCGTTCCACCACCAAAAAATACACTTGTCAACGGCACTTTTTCCGATGGCGTATGCAGAATCTCCTGGCACAACACCTCAACGTACTGGGCGATCGTCCCCGAATTCTCACCATTCATGGGAGCTCCAGTGGTCGGCACCTTGTCGCCCACAACCGCTACGGGAAAGTCACAGTAGAAGCATCGCCGCCGACAAAATGGAATGTGAACGTAGGCAGCCTGAGGACTCTCCCATTGGATACGCAGACAGTCATTTTCCTGCTGCGAAGTCATTGCTGGTATAATCACGCGGGTTTCTCCGAGTTCCCAAGAGGACGAGGAGTATAATGAAAATGCGTTAGCTACAAAATTAGCTGCTCTGCTTAATCCGATCTGCCTTAGAACCCATGCCTACGCTCAGTTTCCACTGCTTTGTCAGCTGATCCATCTGGTTAGCGCCCTAAGGACTGCGGTTTCTCCTCAATAACCCGATGTTATGCTTGACACCGTTATTATTATCTCATTCATCATAGCTGGCGCGGGAATTGGCTTCCATAGCGTTGAAGAATTGCCCACGGCTGCGTTGCAACAGGTGACTAACCAGGAAGGGTTACGCACAGTAACGACTGGGTTTGGTGCACTGTTGGGATTGGTCATTGGCCTGCTGATGCAAACGGGCTATCGCCGTCTTGAGAAGCAGATTCGCACTATGCCTGCGGAAGTGCTGCTGAGTCGAGCCATTGGCCTTGTGCTGGGGCTATTGGTCGCTAACTTGATGCTTGCCCCTATTTTTTTGCTACCGATCCCGGCTGAGTTTTCCTTCATCAAACCGTTGATGGCTGTGCTGAGCAGCATTTTGTTTGCGTTCTCGGGTGTATCTCTGGCTGACACCCACGGACGGGCATTGCTACGACTGATTAACCCCAACTCGGTAGAGGCAATGCTGCTGGCTGAGGGAAGCTTAACTGCCGCTACTACCAAGATTTTGGATACCAGTTGCATTATTGATGGTCGTGTTGGCTCGCTGCTAGATACAGGCTTTTTGGAAGGTCAGTTGTTGGTGCCTCAGTTTGTCCTGCAAGAATTGCAACTGCTGGCAGACGGAGCCAATGACCAAAAGCGTGGACGCGGGCGGCGTGGGCTGGATAACCTTAACCAAATTCGAGATGCTTATCCCGATCGCATCATTATTCACCCAGCAGACTATCCCGATATAGCAACGGTAGATGCCAAGCTAGTGCGGCTAGCCCAGGAAACTAATGCCATTCTATTTACGAATGACTACAACCTCAGCAAAGTCGCTACGGTTCAGCAGGTTTCAGTCCTCAACATTAATGACCTGACTCAGGCAGTGCGGCCAGCTTACTTGCCTGGTGACAGTCTGGATCTGAAAATTCTGCGAGAGGGTAAGGAAGCAACCCAGGGTATAGGCTATCTGGGCGACGGCACTATGGTTGTGGTAGAGGAAGGACGCGACTACATTGGCGGCGAGATTGAGGTAATTGTTACCAGTGCTCTGCAAACAGCAGCAGGACGCATGATTTTTGCGCGTCCTAAGGCATCAGTGGCTGCACCATAGAGTAGCAGAGGGTAACGGTACAGAAACGATCGCGATCGCCCTAGCTTCGGTTACTGCTGCTATTCATTGCTGTTCGTAATTCCCTGGGCTGGAACTCGCGATCGCCCAGTCATTTTCAGTAGCGCCCAAAGTTATGAGCCGTTCTCGAACCAAGAAGTGCGATCGCTGTAGGCAACCGGCCACCATCCTCTATCGCGTGCAACAGGATGAATCGGGATGTTGGCAGTTTATTTGCCCAGAGTGTTGGCCGCAGGTGAGTCAAGACAATCCTCACTATCGCTATGGCGGCACGTGGAAGGCCAGGAAAGCATAATTACGGCGGGACACTACTGTAGCGTGGTTTTGGAGACCATGCGGGTTTTCTTGCGATCGGCCTCGGATAGGTCTTCTCCCGCCTGCAGCCGAGTGGCTCCTTCCTGTAGAACAGTGGCAGCACCAGCATCTCCCATTTGTAAAGCTGTTTTGGCTGCAGTTTGCAGCATAGTAGCAGCACCTTGACGATCGCCCTGTTGTAGTTTGCTCTCGGCAATTTGGGTTTGCCGATACTTAGCCAACGCCAAGATGTGCTGCTGCACCTGAGGATCGGGATTGGGTTGGTAGTTGTCTACAACATCAGCGTAGACAGGCACGGCATCGGAGTAGAGCGAACCTTTGCCACTGATAGGGTCGTCGTAGCGGATGCGTACGTGTGCGATCAGCTGTTGGCCAATGGGTAACTGCTCCAGGTAGAGGTTAGCCAAGACAATGCGTGGGTTGTCTACCATCAGGTCACCCAACCGCAAAACAAATTGCTCAGCTTCCTGGTGAAACGGCAGTTCGATCGTGTCAGGCGCAACCTGAGCGATCGGCTTGAGGGCAGCAAGACGTACCCCCGGCATGAAACTCAGAAGCAAGTGAGCATTGGTTAAGGCTACGGATTGCATGCGGCTAAACAAACGATCAAATTCGGCCACGGCAGCCTCTGGATTTTCGATATAAGCCATAGCGCCGCCTCCAGCATCGGCAATCTGCTCCAGCACATCTTGATTCCAGTTGCTGCCAAAGCCCAGGGTGCTGACGGTCATATTGTATTCTGCTGCTAGCTTGGCCAGTTTGAGGCAGCGATCATTATCGCCGTGTTCATTCTCCCCATCGGTTAACATCAGTGCTTGAGATACACTTTCTTTCTTATTCTTGGCTAATTCTTCAATGCCTAGCCGCAAGCCCTCGTCGATCGCCGTACCGCCTCCAGCCTGTAGTTGGTTAATCCGTTGTTTGATGCTGGCGGGATGGTCGATCGGCTGGCTAGGAATAAGCACTTTGGCCTTATGGTCAAAGGCCACAACTGAAAGCTTGTCACCTAGGGATAAGCGGTCTACAATGCGCTGGGCAGCTTGTTTAACAGTGTCAATCGGGCGACCACTCATAGAGCCGCTGTGATCCAAAATTAGGCACAGGTTCAAGGCCGCACTGCTGCTGGCCTCTGGGGCGATAGCCGAAACTGATATCGATAGTTGTCGCTGGCTGGTTGGTTGCGCTGCATCAATTCGTGCATCGCTGAGTACGGTGTGTAAACCAATCCTCATTCTTATTCGCTCCCTACACAAGCAACAGCAGAATAGTATCAGCTCAAGACTAACTGAGCGTATTCCTATCCTAATCGGTGCTTCACTGCGGCAATGCGGATCTTACACTCACCGCATTGGTGTTTGGCAAACAGCACCTGTAAGGCTCAGCCAGTTGACGGCTGATTTGCTCCCGGTCAATATTTCATAACTTTTCTTGATGCACAGACCTGCTTTGGGTAAGCAGTCGTAATACAATATTGGACTGGCAATTGACCTGCATCCACCCCATACCTTGAGTTTTTTCTTATGAGTTCTGCAATCCGTTTTATGATGTGCGCTCCTGACCACTATGACGTGGACTATGTGATTAATCCCTGGATGGAGGGAAATATCCACAAGTCCTCCCGCGATCGCGCCAGTGAGCAATGGCACGGCCTATACCAAGTGCTGAAGGAAAAAGCGATTGTGGATCTAATCAAACCGCAGTCTGGTGTGCCCGACATGGTGTTCACCGCCAATGCAGGGCTGATTCTAGGCGATGCTGTGGTGCTCAGCCGTTTCTACCACAAGGAGCGTCAGGGCGAAGAACCCTTCTTCAAACAGTGGTTCCTGGAACAGGGTTACACGGTGCATGAATTGCCTAAGGATTTGCCCTTTGAAGGCGCTGGGGATGCCTTGTTCGATCGCGAGGGGCGCTGGTTGTGGGCTGGGTATGGGTTTCGGTCTGAGCTAGACTCGCATCCACTGATCGCCAAATGGCTGGACATCGAAGTCCTGTCCCTGCGGTTGATGGACGATCGCTTTTACCATTTGGACACCTGCTTTTGTCCACTCACCGATGGCTATTTGCTATATTACCCGCCAGCCTTTGATGCCTATTCCAATCGCCTGATTGAACTACGGGTACCCGAAGCTAAGCGGATTGCAGTGGGAGAAACTGATGCAGTGAACTTTGCTTGTAATGCGGTGAATGTCGATCGCTCCGTGATCATGAACCAGGCAACCGATGGCCTCAAGCAGCAATTGCAAAACCTGGGGTTTGAAGTCGTGGAAACTCCCCTCACCGAGTTTCTGAAGGCAGGTGGCGCAGCCAAATGCTTGACTTTGCGAGTGACCGAGCCAATCCAACCCGATCATCGCGCTCTGGCCACGGTGGAAACGCGCCTGCTACGCATGGAAGGCCATCTTTTGGATGCTGGTTTGATTAACCAAGCACTGGATTTGATTGTGGAAGGAGGGGGTAGCTTCCAAGTGCTGAATTTTTCCCTGGGTGAGCAGCGGCAAAGCACCTCTGCGGCTGACATTCGCGTGTCTGCACCCTCCCATGATGTGATGGAAGCTATTGTGGCGCAATTGATTGACTTGGGGGCAATGCCACCTCCCCAAGAGGTGTGCGATCTGAACTGGGATGTGGTGACTCAGCCTGGTGTAGCTCCTGATGATTTCTACGTCACCACGATTTATCCCACTGAGGTGCGGATCCATTGCCAGTGGGTGAAAGTTAGCAACCAGCGCATGGATGCAGCGATCGTCGTAGATGGCACCGCCGAGACACCAACGGCACGCTGCAAACTGCTGCGCGATCTGCAAGTGGGCGATCACGTCGTCATAGGTGTCGAAGGCATCCGCACCGTGCGTAGAACAGAATCACGGGAGCAACGCAATACCCAAGAATTCAGCTTTATGGGTGCGGGTGTTTCTAGCGAGCGGCGCGTTGAACTGGTGGTTGAGCAGATTGCCTGGGAACTCCGCCAAATTCGTGACCAAGGCGGCAAAGTAGTAGTGACTGCGGGGCCTGTAGTAATTCATACTGGCGGTGGTGAACACCTGTCTAGGCTGATTCGGGATGGCTACGTTCAGGCATTGCTGGGCGGTAATGCGATCGCTGTGCACGACTTGGAGCAAGCGATGCTGGGCACCTCCCTAGGCGTCGATATGCAACGCGGCATACCAGTGCGTGGTGGTCACCGCCACCATCTCAAGGTAATCAATACTGTGCGTCGCTATGGCAGCATCGCCAAAGCTGTGGAAGCTGGAGTGGTTACAAACGGCATTTTCTACGAATGCGTGCATCATCAAGTCCCCTTCTCCCTGGCTGGGTCAATTCGTGATGATGGCCCTCTGCCCGACACCGAAATGGACTTAATTAAAGCTCAGCAGGAGTACGCTCGCCTGATTGAGGGGGCAGATATGATCCTGATGCTGTCATCAATGCTGCACTCCATTGGTGTGGGCAATATGACACCTGCTGGTGTGAAGATGGTGTGCGTGGATATTAACCCTGCTGTTGTGACCAAGCTTAGCGATCGCGGCTCTGTAGAGTCAGTTGGCGTGGTCACCGATGTCGGTCTGTTCCTCAGCTTGCTGCTGAAGCAACTCAACCAGTTGACTAGTCCTTACCAGGAGCCTAGCCTTGCTGCTGGCTGGAGTCACTAGCACCTATGGCCGAGATGCTAAAGCTGCTGTTTATCCGCCATGCCCAGTCGATCGGTAATCTCGAAAAACGCATGCAGGGTCAGGGCGAGTTTGAACTGTCGGAAGCAGGCAAACTACAAGCCGAAAAACTTGCCCGCCGCCTGCTGGCGGAAGTCTGGTTTCCTACCCATGTCTACAGCAGCCCCCTGCGGCGAACTACTCAAACTGCCAAGATTTTGATTGAGCATGTGCAAACAGCCCCCTTGCCTGCCGCTGTGAGCGATTTGATTGATGGTGATGCTGTTGCAGCCAATTCTCTGCAAGCCCAATTGCAGCAGATACAGATTTGCTACGACGATGACCTGAAGGAATTTCAAAATGGAATTTTTCAGGGACTCACTTGGGCAGAAGCACAGGCATGCCACCCCGATTTATGCCATCAGTTAGAAACCTCCCAAGACTGGATTCAGATTCCCAACGCTGAGTCACTGCACGAAGCTCGCGATCGCGCCCGACGATTCATTCAAATGATTTTGCAGCAACACAAAAACGGCGATCGCCTCTGGATTGTTTCCCACAGTTGGATTTTGCAACACTTAATCGCGGAACTTATGGGGTGCGATCGCTCTTGGCGATTGCGTGCTAAAAATACAGCTTTGTTTGAATTTTGGATTGATCATTCTCGCTGGAACTCCCAGGATCAAAATAAATTCAATACCGACTTGTGGCAAGTTCGTCGATTTAACGATTACGAACACCTACAGCGCTAACTAACTTAAGTTATTGTTCCAATTTGGTATTAATAGGTTATAAAATCTTTGGATATCCTTCGGGATCGCTCACCAATTGAGCAAATGCGATTCAAATTCCAAAAGAAACAAGGGATCCATTTACCAGTTTGCCGGACAAACCCTATGATGACAAACCCAGCAAACGATATTGTTCGACAGGCTAAAAACGGCAGCGTTGCAGCCATTATTCAAGTCTTAAATGAGCGACTGACTGACTCTGGAGTGCGCACAAGAGCTGTGTTTACAGATGGTATTTTGCAGCTATTGTGTGAAGCAGCAACGCCTGAACAACTGGATCAGGCCACACTAGTTGACCGCGTTAAACATATTCTGGAAGCGATCGCCCCTCTTAATATTCGCCGCGTCAATATCAACAGTCGCATCGTGCGAGAACAACAGCTTTTGTGGCTAGAAGAAATTAACCGAGACCCTAAAGGCCAACTCCTTTGGTCCCAAGAAATTTCTTTAAGAAAGCCAAGTCTACTGAAGCAAATTGGGGACTATTGGCAACTGCGGCGAGGCGATATGCATCAGCCAATATCTGCCCAAGCGACCCCGCGCCAGCAGCGAGAACGACAAGTTTTTCGTCGAGGTTTGGCAGGTGGAGCCTTGCTAGGCACCCTGCTAATCGGTGGGGGCTGGCTGCTCAACCGGATGAACTCCGCCTCTGATAGCCTCCAAGCTAGCTCACCAGAGCCTGCTGGGTCGATCGCCCCTGTCTCCACCACCGCTCCCAAAGCACCAATAGCCAGACCAACAGTTCCAGTTCCAACAGCATCGGCAGCTAAACCCCTTGCCCCCAAGCCAGAGGCCAAACCAGCAGCAACTGACCCCTTTGCTGAAGCTGTCCGTCGGGCTGAGCAAACCGCGAAAGAGGGTAAAACAGCCCGATCGTCTGCCGATTGGTATAAATTAGCAGCCCGCTGGCAAGAAGCCTCAGATTTAATGGCACAGGTACCAGAAACAGACGAACGCTACACCGTTGCCCAAGATCGCCTATTGCTGTACCGCACCTATAGCGAAACGGCGCTGCAAGAAGGTCAAAGTCGCCAATCAGAGCTGCCTTCTCCATAACCTTGCAGCAAAATCCATCAACTGGCTGGATTCTTGCTAAGCTGTGAAGACAAAACTCTTTGCCTTTTAGATTGCTATGGCCATTCACAAACGCCCCGCCTTTGATAGTGCCCAGCTTATGCGCCGAGCCGATGAATTGATTGTAGCAGCGTCCAATCGCTACCGAATTACTGTACAGGTGGCCAACCGTGCCAAACGCCGCCGCTTCGAGGACTTTGAAAGCGCGGATGATTCATCAATGAAACCGGTGCTGCGGGCAATCTTTGAAATGTCTGATGAACTCACTCAGCCAGAAATCATTGGTGAATAAGGTGAAGGGGCGATCGGGCATTATGACGGCTTGGTACTCCTGGTTTTGTGGAGGGGCGATCGCTATATTGATTGTCCTTCCTACCCTGGCTCAAGCACAATCGGCTCCAGCCCGCCCCATCCAACCCGATCAAGTCTGGCAGCAAATTTACCAGCAGTTGCCTGACTTGCCTCTGGAAAACCAGTACATCAACCTTGAAACTAAAAAGCCAGCCACCGATAACACTCTGGTGGGTCGTTTTATTCGCTACCACCTCTACAGTCGAGGGCGCTCTCCTCTCTATCGCCTAGATTGGAAGATCTCTCTGGCAGACTACCTCGGTATCAATAACCCACCACAAGAGGCAGACTATCCCAGCCGATCGACCCTGCGCCAAAATCCCCTAGAAGGAGATATTCAGGCAATTCGCAAACTTACTCGCAAACAGCGGGAGGCCTTAGTACAAGCGCTGGTCGATGCCTTTACGCCTCCCTCTCGAAAAGCCAGCACCCAACAACCGTGAACTCAGATCGCATTGTTAAACAGGGTGCGGGTTGGCGCGTTGGCTGGGATCCCGCAGCCACTGAATTCAAAGCTTTAGTTGGAGCAGATGATTGGGCGCTAGAACTAACGGAAACTGAGTGGCAGGAATTTTGCCAATTGACTAATCAGCTTGCCGCCACGATGCAAACCATGCAGCAGGAATTAATGGATCAAGAAGCGATCGCCTGCGAAGCAGAAAGCTCTTACCTCTGGTTAGAAGCCGAAGGACTGCCCACAGCCTACACTCTTCATCTCATCCTGCAAACGGGTCGGCGGGGCGAAGGCCGATGGAGCACAGTTGCAGTGCCTGGACTACTTCACGCCATCCAGGCCATGAAACTGTTCTAGGCATCATAGGGCTATGCTATATTTGTAAAGCGTCATTGGCGCGTCGGGGCGTAGCGCAGCTTGGTAGCGCACTACTTTGGGGTAGTAGGGGTCGTGAGTTCGAATCTCGCCGCTCCGATTAGTGGAACCGCTCGTAATGGGCGGTTTTGGCATTTTAAACAGTAGTGGTTATGGGTGAGTCACTCTGAGTAAATCCTGTCAAATTTGGTTAAATTCAGTCAAATGTAGTCAGGGATTGTGATCAGATTGAGATCCGAAGTTTAGATGAGATCTCAATGGCTGAGAGGAAAAGAGGGGCTGTGGTTGTTCGTGCTGTAAAAGGGCGATTGCGGCTGGTGTGGTCGTTTTGTGGCAAGCGGTACTTTTTCTCGTTGGAGTTGCAGGATAGTAAGGCGAACCGGGCGATCGCGGAGTTGAAAGCGAAACAGATCGAGCGGGATATCGCCAATGATTTGTTTGACCCAACGTTGGAGAGGTACCGGGCTGCCTATCAGCGGCGTGTGTTGGGAATGCCTGCTACAGAGGTGTTTGAGAAATACATTGCGTACAAGGCTAAGACTCTGAGGAAGCGATCGCTGGAGAAGTACACGTTTACTCTGAGTCACCTACGTCAGTTTTTTAGAGGTGGGGTTGCGACTGAGGGGAAATGTGAGGCGTTTAAGGACTGGCTATCGAACCGGATGGAGTTGATTACGTTGAAGCAGAGAATTAGCTTTCTCAAGGCTGCTTGGGTGTGGGCAGCGGAGAAGAAGCTAGTGAGTGAGAATCCTTGGGTGGAGCCACTGCGTCAGGTAAAGGTGCCTCCAAAACAGCGACCGAAGCCATTTACAGCGGAGGAACGGCAAAGGATTGTGGCAGCGTTTAGGGGCGATCGCCATTTTGCCTACTATGCCGATTTTGTAGAGTTCCTTCTAGGATCGGGGTGCAGACCTGGTGAAGCATGTGCGCTGCGGTGGAAACATCTCACGGATGATTTTGCTGTGGTTTGGATTGGGGAGGCATACAGCCGGGGGGAGCTGGGATCTACGAAGACGAATGAACAGCGTTACTTACGATTGACTGCTCGGTTGCAGCATTTGTTGAAGTCGCGGCGATCGCCGGATGCAAAGCCTGACGATCTGGTGTTCCCTGCGGCGAAGGGCGGCTACATTGATGACCACAATTTCAGGAATCGGGCGTGGAAGTCGGTACTTGAGAGGGTGGGGATTGACTATCGGAAGCCGTACACGATGCGGCATACCTTTACGTCTGGAGCACTGGAAACGGGGTTGTCGCCTGCGGTGGTGGCGAGTTTGACGGGACATACGGTGGAGACGTTGTACCGCCATTATGCGGGGAATGTGCGTGGGTTGGTGGAACTGCCGGAACTTTAGGCAGAGGGTAGTAGTGGCGGCATTTTTCCATCAAGGTAAGCCTGTTGGATCTGAGGTTCTGCCCACTCTTCAACGGTCATGCCATTGGGTAGAAGGGTTTTATTTAAAAGTTCTGATTCAAACGTAGAGATTCCAGCGTCGATCGCTTCTAGTTTTGCCTTCACCAATAGGGCTAAAGCTCTGAACCGTTGTCTAATTGCCTGTTCATAAGCCTCCTGTGCTGCTGTCGCGGTTCTGGGTTTCCGAGTTGATGGGGTGTGGGTGAAGTCGTGGCTGCTTGGGTCTGGTAACGGAATCACAAACTTAATCCGTCTGCCTCTCATCTCAAACGCGATCGTTGCCTGAAGGGTATCCAGGTCGTGAGCAGACAAAAATTTGTTGGCTCCGTACCGTGTTAGGATTTTGCGAATCTCTGCAATGGAGCGATCGCTGTCTACGGTGGTTCGCTCTGCGTACTTCATGCTACTCCTCTCCGGCGTTTGGGCTGGTTTTGTTTGATGTAGGCTTGGTAGGCTTCGATCGCGGCTAGATGTGCATCGGGGTCACCGAGGTGAATCATGTAGTCTTCGAGCAATCGTTGGTTGAATTTGACGGCTTCGCCTTTGTTGCGCTGAACCCAGTGAATATCTTTGGTTAGGTCGGTTTGCATCCGGCGGCGCAGGGTGGATTCTGAGCAGTCGAGAATTTTGCAGGCGGCATGTTTGTCGATGAAGGGGTAGTCGGTCATTGTTTCTCCTGTAATGCCTGCCATAAATCAGCAGCAGGGAGGTGACGATCGCACCACTCTAAACCGAGTTCAATTGGTTCCCCGCAGGCTTGGCAGTGGCTCACGGGTTCGTTGGGAATTGTGCCTGTAGCTTCGCAGAAGTAGCAGGGAACAACGTTTTTAGCGATTAAGAGTTTGTCATCTAGGCATCTATAGGCGGTGCCGTTGCACTCTGGGCATGGTTTCATCTTCATTTGTGGGTTACTCCTGAAATGGTGGCTCTATGGGCTTAATGGGCTTAACTGTCTGCATTGCTAACGCCCTGGTTTGTGATGATGAATTGCCAATCGCGTTTCCAAGCGAGGCATAGTTCCTCAACCAGGTCTTGATAGCCTTCTGTCCAAAGCTGTTGCAATCTGGCTAGGGCAAAGTCTCGATCGCCCTGCTGTAATGCCTGATTTACCACTACAGAGACTTGGTTGAAACAGGGCGAGTCTGCTTGTCGTCGCTGTCTCGCCTCAGCCTTTGCACCATTGGCGGTAAAACTGCGCCTTAAGGCTGCAAGGAAGAAGCCTCCGGGATTTCGCACGGTTCTCTTAGCCTCTTGTTCTCTGAGGGCGCTGAGGGCGTTTTCCACAGTGCGGGCGGCGGCGGCGGAATCTTGCGTAAATAGCAACTCTGCGAGGGCTGTTTGGATTGTTTTGTTTGGTCTGATTCCTGCCTCTTTGATTGGGGCTGAAAGGCTTTCTATCTTTAGCTCTAAGGGGTCTTGGCTGCCTGTACCAATTGCCTCTCTGTCAATGGCTGTTTGAACAGGGTGGGTGGGGGGAACCTCTTCTTCTGTACCAATTGTTTGTTTTAAAGATCTATTAGATCTGTTTGGTACATTCGCACAACTGCGAGAAGGCTCATCCTGTATAGGTTTGGTGCCATTCCCGTTTTCGCACGATTGCGAGTCAAATTCGCTCAACTGCGAGTCAAATTCGCTCAACTGCGAGTCAAATTCGCACGATTGCGACTGAGCATACAGGGAGGGGATTTCAGGCATTCCTACCTTCATTTGTCCTCGCTTGATATTGAGTTTCTTTTTAGCCTTCAAGGCTCCTATTGCCCGGTAGTAGGTGGCTTCGTGCAATTTGAGTAGCGCACATAGTTGATCTACTTCCACTTGAATTTCTGTTCCTGGTCTGAGATGGGTTGCGAAGTAGCAGTAAATGAGTCCTCTTGGTGTCAGCATCCCGTCCTGGTAGTCTTGTAGGGCTTGTTTCCAGGTCAATGGATAAAACGGTTCCGTAATCCGTCTGTTTCTTGGAAGACGGCCTTCTGTTGATGTATTTGTCATATTGAGAATAGAGGTCTAGAGATGGGAACTCTGGGCAGATACAGAAATTCCATGCCCTCTCAGGTCGGCAAACCTGGGGGGGTTATTTTTATGTGTTCAACAAGGCTTCGATCAATTTGAGGGTGGTTATGCTGCGGCGTTGTTCAAATAGAGTGCGATCGCACAGGCTAAAGCCAACGCTCTAGGAGGCGTTTTGGGCGAGATAGGAATTTACGGCATCTTCGATGAGGTCGGAGGGGTCACGGTCTTCTTCGACGGCTTTGATTTTGAGGGCTTTTTTGAG
>Ga0224722_1000040_pt1 | contig 68283 bp, 63 predicted proteins | sample Balambano_FR1_Me_FD_161646 | JGI IMG/M metagenome (GOLD analysis project Ga0224722, IMG submission 161646) | Freshwater sediment microbial communities from Lake Towuti, South Sulawesi, Indonesia - Balambano_FR1_MetaG | ecosystem: Environmental > Aquatic > Freshwater > Lake > Sediment | place...
ATCATAGCCAGATGTCAATAGAATTGTTTTCGCAAACGACAGTAGAGTTGGCCGATGGGGGCGGGCAACCAGAAAGGGTGATTAAAAGAGGGCGATCGCAGGGGAACCCCCAATGCCGCCTGTTGCCATACTTGCCACATCAGCAGTAGCCACAGACACTCGCCAATGCGTCGCCCCTGAATGGTTCCCAGTTGTCCAGTAACAATGCGATTAGCAATCTGGGGTTGCCAGATACCATCCTGTTGAAGTTGGGCTGGATTCAACCAGGTGCCCAAATCATGCCACAACTCGTGGAAGCACCAGGTTGTTAGGGGCACACCCATGCCGCGTTTCGTCCGCCACACAATTTCTGCGGGGAGCCAGTCTTCCACCACTCGCTTCAGAATATATTTCTCGCAGGAGCCGCGCAGGTGGAGTTCACTGGAGACTTGAAAAGCCCAGGTGGCCAAGGGGAGAGCGCAGAAGGGCGATCGAACCTTGAGGCCATGCGCCAATCCCAAATGTGTGGCTCGCGGCTGGATATTTTGTGCCCCCTTTAACATTAATGTGGCGCGGCGTAAGCGATGCAGCAGGGAGGGACAGCGCTCCTGATCGATCGCAGTTTGCAACCAAGCGCATGGATTAAGGGATTGGATCACGGGTAAAACTTGCGGCTGAAACAACTCCGGTTCATAGCCCCACAGTCGGTGGAAGGTGCGTAGATACTGTTGAGTAAACGAATCTGCTTGGGGTTGCTCGGCTTGATAGATTTCTGCGGCAATTAGGGGTTTATTGGTCCATCCGGCAAACAGTTGATCGCCACCTTCTCCGTTGAATACGACACTTACTTCCTGACGTGCCGCTGCTCCTAATAGATAAAGGGGAACAGTGACGCTATCCCCAAACGGTAGATCGAGGGCTTGGGCAGTCGGGATAAGGGCACGGCGAATTTGGCGGGGGGTAGCATCTACTCGCACCAGGGGAATGTTGAGATGGGCGGCAACGTGTTCTGCGTAGGCGGCTTCCGAAATACCAGCTTCGCCAAAATCGAGGGTATACGCTCGCACCTTGAGGCCAGACTGGACGAGTAAAGCAGCCACGATCGACGAATCCAACCCGCCCGATAGAAACACGCCCACAGGTTCATCCTGAAGATCGGAAATTTGTGACTGGATCGATTGTTGCAGCCGCGAACGCAGTTGGGCGATCGCGGTCACTTCGTCGATCATTTGGTGAGGCGTTTCTTGCCACTGCCAGGTGGGTTCTGAAGTGGGCGGCGAGAGGGTTGCTTGCGACGGCGAGAGGGTCCAGGTATGGCGAGTTGCGGCGGGCAGATTGGCAATCCCAGCGACGGGCGTAAGCGGAGTGGGAATATAGGAAAAGCAAGCATAGCCGTAGACGGCAGCCAGGTCGATGTTTTGCTGTGATCGCAGGGCAACGAGCCATTGCCAGCGGGAAGAAAACCAGATGACCTGTTCCTGGTGGAGCCAGTAGAGGGGAAAGCGGCCAAAGGGATCGCGCTGCAAGCGGAGGCGATTGCCCTCCAGCCTGACCACTGCATCAAAGGACGCAGTGTCAACTCCCAGACCACTGGCAGAAGTGCCCACAACAACCGGAGTATGATTTGGGATATCGCGATCGCTTTGCCCTTGCATTCCACCCAAAACCACACCCCAACTAGCAGGCAAGCCCTCATCCTGGTTTGAACCTGAGCCAGATTGAATGATGGCAAATGGTTCAATTAACCCAAGCTCGATGACAGTATCCAACGCCGACCTGGCTACGCCAATGCCCCAAAAGCCGATAAACTGTTGGGTTGGCAGCACGATCGCAGATTGTCCCTCACCCATGCCTCAGCGCACCTCAAAGGTTTGATCACTCAGGCGGCGATCGCCTTGAAACAGCTTGACTGTCCAGGTGCCAGGGGCGGCAGCCAGATCCAATTGATGTTGACAGCGAGTGGGCCAAACTTCCGTCGTAATCGGTTTCGTTTCATAACGATTCTGCTTGACCACTGTGCCCGATGGATCGAGCCAGTCGCACCGCAGGGACAGAGTTTTGCCAACCGGAGCCTGCTTCAATGTCACCTGGTAAGCTAGCTCACTGGGTCGATTCACTGTGGTTACTGGTTGATTCGCTGGCACCAGCACAATTTGATCAGACTGTGCGACCACTTGCTCAAGGGCCTGTTGCTGTTGCTGGGTAAAGAAAAACCCACCCCCCACGAGGAGTAGCAGCCCCGCGATCGTCCCCAGGATGATTTTGGTTCTCCGGCGTTGCTGAACTTCCAACGCTTCCCGTCGTTGCAGTTGAACGATCGCATCAGGGAGCAAATCAGGCGGTAGATTCAATTCTTGCAAAATTTCCCGCACCTGTTCCGGTGCCAGTTCATCCTGCTGCCGATTTTGCAAGCGTTCGACTTCGGCAACCAGCTTTTGGAGTTGAGCTTGAGTCAGGCGATCGTTCATGGTTCTTTCACCATTGCTTGTTGACCTTGAGGCGATAACGCGAATCCTAAAAAGGCTTTCGCCATATCATTGGGCGGATCTTGGTAAGCGTAGTACAACGTACGCTGATAGGGATAGCTGGGTTGATCGGGGCGTAACCCATCCACGGGCACAACTCGAACGGTTTGCTGATTAACGACTTGTTGGGCGGTTGCGTAGCCAATGCCATCGTCACTTAAGGCCCGTAACAGAGGCGTTGTGGCATCCTGAGCTAGTGTCGTGATGTTTGCGCTGGTGCCAAAATTGCGACCTTGCAACACCAAATCCTTAAAGGCTTGATGCGTGCCACTAACGGGAGGCCGATTCATCACCCGAATCATTTGGTTGGGGCCGCCCACCTGCGACCAGTTGACGATCGTCCCTCGAAAAATACCCTGAACCTGTTGGGGAGACAGGCTGCCATTGAACGGATTGTTGTTGCCAACGACGATCGCGATCGCATCATTGGCCACTTCTACTGCCCGCAAACCGCGATCGGTTTCAGCCTGAGTTAAGGGTCGCGAGATGGCTGCCAAATCGATTAAGCCAGTCAACAAGGATTGAATTCCCTGATTCGACCCATTCGCCTGTACCTCTACCTGCGTGCCGGAAAACCGACGTTCAAATGCCCGCCTCAAATTTTGGTTAATCGTCACCATGCTGGTAGAACCGTCGATGTCAACGATCGTTCCGGCTGGAACCGCTACCGGGGGCGGGAAAAGGGCTGTAACAGCCGCCGCCGTGACGGAGTTATCTGCGTTGTCCGGTGTGGGGTTGCGCCCATGAAACCAACCATAGCCAAGGGCTAACAACGCGATCACACCGATCAGGTAAGGTATTGGAGAAGGGGCTTTAGCTTTCAGCATAGAGAAGATGTCGGGAAGTCAGCGGCGGAATAACTGTCCTAGCTGGCTAAATAAGCAAAGTATAGCTGTAGCCATGTGTAACGTGGCGAAAGCGAGTCAGAACGCCTACCCAGCATTGGCTTTTCAGCCTTGCCTTGTCCTAAACGTTCTGACCAAAGCTATACTTATCTTGCATTATCCAAGATTTTATTCAGCCGATCGACGTTTAGTGCTAGCCTAACCATTCTTTATTGAGCAGCGCTAGCTTAGCTCACAAATGTCAACTTCGTCGATTTCATTCACTGCTTTGTGGATTTTGTATTGCTGGATGGGTTGAGTCATTACAGCAGCGACACAATAAGCCTGTTCATCTTCTGCCCTCTGCCTTCTGCCTTAAAGGGGGAGTCAAACGCCGAGCGTGCCCCGTGTCACCCCCAATTGATTCTGGAGATTTAGCTCTTTCCACAACTGCGTCCCGCTAATCGTCCCGCGTAAAAGTTTTTGATATTGTTCAATTGTTCTAACCACCTGGGTTGGCGATTCCTGTACAAACTCCAGCCGAAACCGCCGTTGCCCCAATTCCAGTAACCGTTTGACCGCTTCTGCTCCCGTTTGAGCAGTGCCATTGAAGACGGTGTTACGGCAACCTGCATCGGCTTTAAGAATATGTTCTGTGCCAACTCGATCGCGCAACTTCACATCATATTGCTCGCAGGGGCGACCGCAATTGGTGTAATCGGTGCCTGCCGACAAAAAGGCACAAAACACACAATGTTCCATATGAAACATCGGCATGTGTTGATGAATCGTGATCTCGAACCAATCAGGCGGCGCCGATCGCAACAAATCTTCCAGTTGTTGAATATTTAAATCGTAGGAAGCTGTCAGTCGCTCCAGGTCAAATTCCTGCATCAAGTAGCTGGCCGTTAAGGGATTAGCCACATTTAATGAAAAGTCGCCAATGCAACGCGGTGTGGTCGTCTCGCCAGCGATAGGAGCGGCCTTGAAAAACTGAAGTTGATCGTAATTTCGGATGAGATAACCATCCGCCTGACAGCGACGCACCTGCTCCAAAATCCAATTCTCGTTGGGTTTGGTAATCCGGGGTGGGGCGACGAAGATAGCTGGAATGGAAGGTGAAGTTGCAGCTTGTCGAGCCAACTGAACCGCTTGTGTATACGCCCGCGGATCTTCAAACTCGCAATACACGGTGTTGAGTTGCAACGGCAAAATAGCCTGGAGTTGTTCTAAGTTGCGCACCAGCACAATCAACTCTGGATCTGGAGCGGGCGGAAGTGAGGGTATAGGACGATCGGCTGATGGTTGCTCTACCTGGCTCGAACCAGTGTTGTTACCCAGATTGCTCGGTAACAGATCTTGCCAGGAAACATTTGATCGCAGTGTCCAGCGTTTGGGTTGCGAGCGTAGCGTTTCCAGTTGAGCGACCAACTCTCGGCGTAACCGGTTCAGTTCACTCACAGGGAGGAGAACTGCCCCTTGCAAATGATTTGTGAACTGTTCCAGCCGGAAGGGAGTATTGCCCAAACGTCCGAACTGCTCGCGTAACCGTTCCGTAGTCAGGGGTTGGTTTGCCGCCGCTACCAGCAGCATGGCTGATTCAACTTGCACCACATGCCCCAACTCATCCCGCGCGATCGCCACCAGGGTTTGATTGACTGCGCCATGCACCTCAACCTGGAGCGGACGTTGAAACTTGGGGGTATCGCCGCTAAACGTTTGCCGCAATTGCTTATCCAGTTCGGGGTCGCTGGTTTTCCAGACGCGATCGCCCACATTCACTTTGCGCCAATCAATACAACCCTGGCCAAACGTCAAAATCGCATCCCGACCGCAGCGATCAACCGTGTAGAGTCGTCCGCCTTCCTCTTTAGCGTCCGGGTGACCACTGTCAAAAACAACGCCATCGCCTGGTTTAAGCGGGATGGCGATAACAATTTGCGGCGCGGAATCTGCCAGACGCAGCGTGATAGTGTCATTCTGGATGCGCGTGACCTGACCCAGGTAAAAGCCACGTTTTTTGCCAAACCGCGCATGCACCAATTCCTGGTTGTTAATGCCTTGAAACCAGCCGGTATACAAGCCACGAGAGAAAGCCATCTCCAGGTTGTAGCGATCGTTGGTCTCTACGTTGCTCTCTGTTTGCGCCCGTTCCAGCGCTTGCCGATACACTCGCGTTACGGCTGCTACATACTCTGGGCTTTTCAATCGACCTTCAATTTTGAGACAGGCAACGCCAGTTTTGAGCAATTCTGGCAATACCTCTAACCCGGCCAAATCTTGAGGACTCAGAAGATAGCGCCGATCGCCCAAATCCACGGGCTGACCATCCACAATCAGGTCATAGGGCATCCGGCACGCCTGGGCACACTCTCCCCGATTGGCCGATCGTCCCCCCAGCGCTTCACTGGTGAGGCATTGCCCCGAATAAGCAACGCACAATGCACCATGCACAAATACTTCTAAAGGCAAAGTGAGCTGGCGCTCGTGCAGTTGCTGCTGGATCTTGTGCAGTTCTTGGATGGAACATTCCCGCGCTAACACCACCAACTGACATCCGAGATTCTGTGCAAATTCCACTCCGGCTACACTGGTAACAGTCATTTGGGTGGAAGCATGAATGGGGAAGTTTGGGGATAAATGCCGAATCAACCGACAAATTCCGAGGTCTTGCACAATGACAGCATCCACACCTGCCAAGATGATGGAGCGGAGATATTGCTCGGCATCGGCTAGTTCCTGCGTGAACACTAAGGTGTTGAGTGTCACATACCCCTTCACCCCACGCCGATGGAGAAATGCCATTAGTTCTGGTAAATCAGCTTGGGTGAAATTCTCCGCCCGCAGCCGTGCATTGAACCGCTCTAACCCAAAGTAGATGGCATCTGCCCCATTTTCCACAGCCGCCTTAGCACACTCCCAATTCCCAGCTGGGGCGAGCAGTTCCGGTAAACGAGTAGAGGCAGAGACCACTTCAGAATTGGGCATCATTCAGACATTACTTCCTGGTTAAAGCTCCATCTGCCATCATAATGCGTTCTTCATTCACGTAGCATTGGTACGGTTTTCCTTACCCCATAGGGTAGAAAACTTTTCGCTATAAAAGGCGAAAGCTTTTGGGAGCAACTGTTATGCCTCAACCTCTTCGACTGGTTTCACAGGCAAATGTTCAATCTGAGGATACACTAAGTTCTAAAGGGACTCCCCTACCTGATACAGACTTGTTGGATGCTTACTCCCAGGCTGTGACAACTGCGGCTCAACGAGTTAGTCTATCGGTGGTGAATATTGAAGTATTTCAACTCGATCGCCAGCGGACACGCCATCTCCAACGACCACAAGAAACACGCGGCAATGGTTCTGGCTTCATCATTACGCCCGATGGCTACATTTTGACGAATAGTCATGTGGTCAGTGGCGCTGCCCGAATTGAAGTGACGTTATCTGAGGGGCGGCATTTTCAAGCGGATTTGGTGGGAGATGATCCAGACACCGATTTGGCAGTTGTGCGAATTCATACACCCACTCAACTGGTTCCAGCTAAGCTGGGGGACTCCGCAGCGGTCAAAGTGGGACAACTGGCGATCGCGATCGGGAATCCCTACGGCTTCCAGTACACCGTCACGGCTGGTGTAGTGAGTGCGTTGGGACGATCGTTGCGAGCTAAATCAGGCCGCCTAATCGATAGTGTGATTCAAACTGATGCCGCCCTGAATCCAGGTAATTCTGGTGGGCCCTTGGTGAATTCGCGGGGGGAAGTGATTGGGGTCAATACAGCCGTAATCTATCCGGCTCAGGGAATTTGCTTTGCCACATCGATTGATACCGCCAAATTTGTTGCGGCTAGCTTGATCAAAGATGGCAAAGTGACGCGGGGTTACATTGGCATTGCGGGGCAAACTGTGCCTTTACATCGCCGGATTGTACGATTCTTTAACCTGAAGACAGAACAGGGCGTATTGATTGTTTCGGTCGAAGCCAACAGCCCCGCTCAAACGGCTGGACTAACGGAAGGAGACGTGATTGTTGGGATTCATGGGATGCTAATTGCTGGCATTGATGAACTGCACAAACAACTCACGGGCGATCGCGTGGGCGTCCCTGTGGAACTCACCATTATTCGCGGCAATGAGCAGCGATCGCTTACAGTAGTACCGGTGTCATCACTAACTTGAGCGATGAGTAGGCACGACAACCCCAATCGGCAACGAGACCATCAAGCCAACGAACGCACTTTCTTAGCCTGGTTACGAACAGCCGTTGCATTGATTGCGTTTGGGTTTGCGATCGCCCGTTTTGGGTTGTTTACACGTCAGCTTCAATCTGTCATCATGGGCAAATCTTTCAACCCTCATCCCCTATTTAACTCGCAGAATCTTGGCTTGATATTAGTTATCTTTGGGATATTGTCAATGGCAGTGGCAGCATGGCGTTATAACAAAGTCTACTGGCAAATCGAAAGAGGCAATTTTCGCCCCGATCGCCTGATTATTTGGATCATGACTATTGTGGTGATGGCATTGGGAGTTCTCAGTATGCCGCTCCTCTTTGGGCCAGATGAATCGCCGACCCCATCCTCTTCTTCGTTGCGAAATCCAACAAATGACTGAATCCTTGAAATTGGTTGAAATTTATACAGATGGTGCTTGTCTGGGTAATCCGGGGCCGGGTGGCTATGGAGTCGTGCTGCTATTTGGGGATCACCGCAAAGAGCTATCGGGTGGCTATCGCCTCACCACAAACAACCGTATGGAAATCATGGCCACGATCGTTGGGCTGCGATCGCTGAATCAACCCTGCACGGTCACCCTTTACACCGACTCGCAATATGTCGTGAATGCCATCACCAAAGGTTGGGCCAAGAAGTGGCAAGCCAATGGCTGGCAGCGCAACAAAACTGAAAAAGCTGTTAATCCAGATTTGTGGGAGCAACTGTTAGCCCTGTGTGAGGAACACGATGTCATGTTCAAATGGGTGCGGGGACACGCTGGAAACGTAGAAAATGAACGCTGCGATCAACTCGCTGTTGCTGCCGCTAAACAACCCAACTTGCCGCCCGATCTTGGTTATGCTGGGGGAAAGTAATTGGGAGATTGGCGATCGATGTTTCGAGTTGTCACACATGGGTTTAATCAGGAATTTGAACGCTGGACCGATGCCCTCAATACAGCAAAATCTTTGATTCCCAAATGCAACCGTTGGACGCAAGACATTCGGATTTTCTTGTGTGATGAACTCATCTGGCTCTACTGCAAAGAATACAAATATCCCAAATACATCGGAGCCGGAATCTACGATCGACTCGCCCAACTCTATCTTCAAGAAATGCTGGAAGCAGAAACATCTCATCCGGCAAAAGAGCAGTCAAATCATCTGCCATAGTAATACGCTCCTGAGTCCATGCCTGACATCAACCATCAACGCGAAACCCAAAGGCGATGAATCTATTCTCGAAGGGCAAAACGAGCGATGTAATATCTGCTGAATAGCGATCATCCAAGCATTCTCCAGTGACAAACAGGGTAAGATTACAGCCTCCTTCCAACCCGCATGGCTCAATACTCGCCATCAGAAATTGTGAGTGATTGCCCGTCAGGTCGCCTTGTTATAGCGAAAACCAGAAGGCAAAAGGCTGTGGGCAGAAGGTTTGTACTTATATTATTCAGATATTTACGTTTGTTCTTTTTGTTGCCTTTTTTTTCCAAATTCAAGGCAGAGTGGAGATACTTGACATTTGGAGTCGATGCGGACATGGTTCAAACTCCCGTTTCCCCTACCGAAGTGATCCAGTTCTTCGATAATTTGCAGCACCAATTGCGGGATTTGTGGCGATCGGTGGAATCAGCAGACAACTTTGATCCTAGCGATGCCGATATTGTTGTCGTACCGTCTCTTAGCTTGGATCAGCGAGAACTACAAAAAATTGCAGGCTTTCACCACTACGAAGAACGCCTTTTGTTCTCCTTGATCCGCCTGCGCAACCCTCGGACTCGTTTAATTTACGTCACCTCTCAACCACTTCATCCCAGCATTATCGATTACTACCTGCAACTGCTCCCTGGCATCCCCTTTTCCCATGCCCGCGATCGCCTGCTGCTGCTCTCCACGTATGATTCCTCCCTCAGCCCTCTGAGCCAAAAAATTCTCGATCGCCCCCGCCTGATCGAACGCATTCGGCACGCCGTGCGCCCCGATCGTAGCTTCATGATCTGTTACAACTCCACCCCTGCCGAGCGGGAACTTTCCATCAAAACCGGAATTCCTCTTTTCGCTCTCGATCCTGCCTTGTTGAACTGGGGTACCAAAGGCGGCAGTCGCCACATCTTTGCCGAAGCCGGAGTTCCCCATCCTGATGGCAGCGACTCGGTTTGGACAGTTAATGAGCTTGCCAACGCCGCCGCCGATTTGTGGGAACGCCAACCCCACATGAAACGCATGGTCGTTAAGCTGAACGAAGGCTTTTCGGGTGAAGGCAATGCCCTCCTCGACCTCCGCACAATTCAAGAAGTTGCTCCTGGAAATGCCTCCCACTCGGCCCGCATCGATGCCTTAAAGGAGCAGTTTGCCTGTATGCGGTTTGAAGCCAAAGGCGAAACCTGGCAAAACTTTGGCAGTCGCATTCCAGAATTGGGCGCGATCGTGGAACTGTTTCTGGAAGGCGAAAAGCGATCGCCCAGTGTACAAGGACGCATCACCCCTGTTGGCGAAGTCGAAATTATTTCCACCCATGACCAAATTCTGGGTGGACCCAACGGCCAAATTTACCTTGGCTGTCGCTTTCCCGCTGATGAAACCTATCGCTTACGCCTGCAAGAACTTGGCATGAAAATTGGCCGCAACCTGGCAGAAAAAGGCGCGATCGAACGTTTTGGAGTCGATTTCGTAGCCGTTCACCAACCTCACCAACCTACCAAACCAGAGTGGGACATCTACGCGATCGAAATTAACTTGCGCAAAGGCGGCACAACGCACCCTTTCATGACCCTCAAATTCCTCACCAACGGACGCTATGACCTCAGCAGTGGTTTATTCTACAGTCAACAAGGACGCGCCAAATACTACATGGCAACGGACAACTTGCAAAAAGAGCAATACCGCGGCTTGCTACCCAACGACTTGATGGACATCATCGCCCAGCACCAACTCCATTTTGATACGAGCACCGAAACCGGCACGGTTTTTCACCTGATTGGTTGCCTCTCCGAATTTGGCAAACTCGGACTCACCAGCATTGGCAACTCACCCCAACAAGCTGAAGAAATTTACAATAAACTCGTCCGCGCCCTCGATGAAGAAACTCGACCCTTGCGGTGTCTGCAAAGCAGCACGCTCCCCGCTAACCTCCCCGGTTTTTCCATGTATTGGAGTGGAAGATATTGAAAAGTGAAAAGACTAAAACCGACATGTTTCACTTTTTGCTTTGACACAAAACTGCATCATTGCCCTAACAAAATTCCTGCTTAAATCCTGATCCCCTATAAAATGGAGAATTTAAGCAGGAATGCACCATGCCTTAAACACGCCGCCGAATCAATGATTCCCAGATGAAAATGGCAATCATGGCACCAAGCACTGCCACAATTACTCCAGGAATGCTAAGGCTAGCGGCTGTGAGTTGGATTGTTCCTGTTTGAATCAAAGTCACAACACTGCCACCAATGACAGCTCCAACAATACCCAGGATGATATCACTGATCCAGCCGCCACCTTGAGTGCCGGGATAAATCATTTTCGCGATCGCCCCAGCAATGAACCCTAAAATAATCCAGGCAATAATATTCATTGTAGTACCCTCAAACGTGATCACAGCTGAATATAATCGTTCAGGCCGCTATAAGTCTTCAGTCAAAAGTTTTATAGCAATCCTTAGATATCTCCTTCGCTTAGTCGCAGTCTTGTCACATTTCTGTCATATTTGTCTATTCAAATCTTTCTTTCTCAAATAAATATGTCTAAAGATGATCGTACCAAACATATTACTATTTGATGTTTGTTTCTTCTACTCAATATCGAAGCAATGCGAAGTGCCGCGGGAATTCCCCACTTTTTTAGAATAATGACTTTTCGATAATGGTTTATTCTCATTCCTAGTTATAGGACCGCTTTTATAGAAACTATTTGATATCTATCCTAAGAAGACTCAAGCCTTTCGCCTGCCTAATTTAGCGTTATAAATTCTTGTTCACTTGAATGCAACGGTACCCAAACAATACATGTATGACTCAATTTCACTCTGAGAGTTCCTGCACCTCTAATTAGAATTTGCAATCACTTAGCAACTAGATTTCATCCGGATTGAGAGCTGACTTGAGAGTTACTGACGAAAGTAACCACCTCACATGCTGAAGATGAATACCCTCTCTCCTTTGCGATCGACAATGATAGCCGCGATCGCATCAATTCCACTTGGCATTACTCACGCCGCCCAAGCTGCACCAGGGTCGGTGGTTGTGCCCACGATTCCCAGTTCTGGATCGCTCAACATCGGTTCTCCTCCGTTTCCTCGCCCCAACGCTCCATCAGTCGTCGTCCCCATCTACACACCCAACTACCCCAGTTATCCGACTTATCCACCCGCAACTCCCCCCAATCGCAATCCCAACGTTTCGTCTCCAGGTAGATTACCCCCTGTACCAAATGTGAATCGACCGTCTAATCGCCCAGTGGTCAGCAATCCTCCCACCTCCCAACCGTCTACAAGTGGACTGATTTACCGAGTTGTGGTGATGGATGGCTCAGAGCTTATGCAACAACAGGTAAGAAATGTTGTGCCGCAAGCATTTCGCACCTCGCTCAATGGTCAATCTGTGATTCAAGCAGGCGTGTTTCGAGAACAAAATAAAGCTGTTGAATTGCAACAAGTTCTGACTCGCAACAATGTGCAAGCCACCGTTCTGCCAGGACAGGCGAGTCAACTTCCTGTTACGTCCCCGCCGCGGGTCAGTCCCCCCAGCACTAACCCAGGTACAACGCCTCTTCCCTCGGTTCCGCGCAACGGGACAGTAGTTGTGATTGATCCGGGGCATGGTGGACGAGATCCCGGTGCGATCGGGATTGGTGGCATTCGGGAAAGTACGATCGTACTGGATATTTCTCGGCAAGTGGTGTCTTTGTTGAAACAGCAAGGGGTTGAAGCCGTACTCACCCGCAGCGGGGATGAAGAAATTGACCTGGAACCGCGAGTTCGGTTTGCGGAGCGAGCGAATGCCGATATTTTCGTGAGTATTCATGCCAATGCATTTGATGCCAGACGGACAGATGTGAATGGAATTGAAACGTTTTACTACTCTGGTGGCAGCGGTCAACCACTGGCAAGGGCGGTGCAGAACAGTCTGGTTCGAGAACTAGGTGCCCGCGATCGTGGTGTCAAAACAGCAAACTTCTACGTGATTCGCTACACATCTATGCCTGCCATTCTGGTAGAAGCGGGATTTCTCACTGGTTCTGAGGACTCAGCCATCCTTGCCAGTGCCGCCGGACGGAGTCGGATTGCCAACGCGATCGCCCGCGGTGTCTTGCAATATTTGCGGTAGCACACGCCCAATCTAGTCACTCGCAATAGCGCGAAACTGGGGAGTAGATTAAACTTCTGGTAGGTTTAATGTGACCGTACAGGAGACTATCAGCATCCATGATCCAGTATGTGCAAGAGACCGTTCTGCCCTACATTCGACACACCTTATTACCATCCAAACCAGTTCAACTATTAATTAAAACTGGAGCGAAATGGGATCAGGATAATTGCCCTGGCATGGCCGCCGCACTTTCTTACTACGCTCTCTTTTCGCTGTTTCCGATGCTGCTAGTCATTTTTAGTATCATTGGGTTATTGATTGGGCCGAGAACAGAAACCTACCAGTATATTGAGAATGCCCTTGAGCAGTATCTGCCGCCGCAAGTTCACGATCTAATTCGAGATACGTTAATTTCTTTGAATGAAAACAGCGTAGGAGCAGGGTTAATTGGGTTTGGATTGCTGTTATTTACCTCCAGCACAATTTTCCGAGTTTTGAGAGGGTCATTCAATAAAATCTGGCAGTCACCGAGTCGGGTTTCTGATGTGGGATCGCCAATTCAAATGGTGTTTTTCTTTCTTAAGAATCAGATCTTTTCTTTTCTGCTAGTGTTTGCGGTGGCTTTACTGTTGGTAGTCTCGCTAATATCTGACATTGTGATCAAAACTCTTTTGAAGTTGCTGACTTTGATTCAGTCTTTTTTCCCTTACTTTCAAATTGACCAATTACTATTAACCAAATCACTGCATGTGGGTTCTTCATTTTTAATCTTGGCAATTAGTTTGTGCATTCTCTACAAAATTCTGCCCTGTGCTTATGTAACCTGGAATGATGTTTGGTTGAGTGCGTTGCTCGTTGCTTTGCTGCTGGTGGGGTTGCAACAATTGGTGACGAATAGTGTGATTTCGATCGGCGAACGGTTCCTGTCCTACGGTGTGATTGGCAGTGTGATGATCTTGATGATGTGGATTTTCTTCACATTTCAAATCATTCTGCTGGGGTGCGTCCTCTCCTACACCTATGCGCAACTGAATAGAAGGTAAGGATCATGGATTAAATAAAGTGGCATAGCCGTCTCGGCTGTGAGTGACAAGCAGGATGCCTATTCCACAAAATTTGCTAATTTATTTAATTCTCATTCCTAAGCCAGTGAGCCAGGAACTGGAGCAGCGAGATTTGCTGCTTCGAATGGTTGCGGGCTGAAACCCAGTATCCTTGAATAGCCTGGGGCGATCGCCACAGATCTAGATGCGCGACTCCTGGATCAGCGTAGAAGCTATCTTGCCCCGCTCCCAATAGGGCGGAACTCCAGTGCGTAAAGTAATCATGGCTGAGACGATGGATGGGAAAGGTGCCGATCGTCGGTACGCCCCACCCATCCAAAGCAAACAGTGCCTGCACTTTGCCACCCAACAGTTCCCAGGCGACAGCGGCTCCCATCGCTCCAACCACTCCCGCACTAAAACCAATGAAGGTGAGCGGAATGTTCAATCTGTCAGCGGCGCGATCGGGCATCTGTTCGTTCAGAAACCGCATCACATCTGGCACCGAGTAGGCTGGGCAGCGATCGCTGGGAAAAACCAGGATTTGAGCCGATGACAGCAGCGTTGGCTCAAGGTGTTGCCGAAAGGATTGAGTCAAGTTCGGTGGGTGAACTCCTGGGCAAAGGACGATCGTGTGGGTTGAAGCCATCAATATACTTTCTGTAGAGTAAGCACACTCGGACACCCTTCATGAATTGCGCATAAATCTGGCGTAGCCATATCTCAACGCAACGGCGAGTTTCGCTCAGCGTTGAGTTTATGTTAAGGGGAGATCCGTAGCTCTGTATCAGGCGAAGCAAAACGGGCGCGATCGAGTGGTGGTGGCAGATACCCCTGCTTTTTTTAAGGATTATCCCCCTGTAGGGGATGCTACCCTAGAACCTGATTGTGAATCTAACAAACGATAGTTAGAGTCGCAGGCCAATTCAGCGATTATTGTCAACGTTGAAATATTGAACCGAGGAATTGTCGTGGTTGCCACACCAGAAAAACCCCAAATTTCTGTAGACGCTACATCTATTAACTTATCTCCTGCCAGCGATCGCGTTGCCGTATTGCTCATGGGCTATGGTGAGGTCGAAAGTTACGAAGATTTTGCCAATTACAATGAACAGGCGCTTAATCTCCTGACGGCTAAATTTGCCCCCGTGCCCACCTGGATTTATCCGCCCCTGGCCAAGTTGCTGGCGGTCTTTGATCTGCACGAATGGAGCCATCAACACGGCAATTTTATTTCTCCTCACAATGCCATTTTTGAGCGGCAACGTGCCGGAATTGAGCAGCATTTGCAGGCACAGTGGGGCGATCGAGTGAAAGTGTTTAAAGCCTTCAACTTCTGCGCGCCCTTCTTGCCAAAACAAGTGCTGACTCAGATCAAGGCAGAAGGATTCCAAAAACTATTGATCTACCCTCTGTTGGTGGTGGATTCTATCTTCACCAGTGGAATCGCAGTGGAGCAAGTCAACAAAGCACTAGAAAGCTTAACGGATGCGGGAGAACATTGGGTTAAAGGAATTCGCTACATTCCTTCATTTTTCAACGAACCGGACTATATCAACTTGATGGCCCAACTGGTGGAAGCCAAAATTGAGGCCGAGTTAGCCGCCACCCATCTGCCGTCGCGCATTGGCATTGTGCTGATGAATCATGGGTGTCCGCACAAGGCAAAAGGGTTTACCTCTGGAATTGATGAAAGTCAGGCGTTGTATGAGCGCGTACGCGATCGCCTGATCCATCGCTATCCATTGATCTCGGTCGGTTGGCTGAATCATCAAACCCCGTTGATTGAATGGACTCAACCCAATGCTGAACTGGCGGCCAAAAATCTGATTGAACTGGGTGCTAAGGCGATCGTCTTTATGCCGATCGGGTTTGCCACCGAAAATCATGAAACGTTGCTGGATGTAGATCACATCATCGAAGCTTTGCACCGCAAGCATGGAGATGTCACATACATTCGAATGGATTGCGTCAATGATGATCCCCAATTCTTGAAAATGGTGGCAGACTGGGCTACTCCCCAAATTGAAGCCCTTCTGTCTGAGGCGGCCCTTGCCGTCAACCCAATGGCTGCTGCCTCCACCCACTCCCACGAGCATGGGCATCATCACCACGAGCATGGGCATCACCATCACGGCCACCATCATCATTGATCGGGCTAAAGGCTGAAGGGTTGCAGTGGGTGAGGTATTGTCTACTCACCCACTAATTTGAGTTTGCCGACCTGAATTGCTTCCAGGATTTGATTGATCTGGTCGCGATCGTGTTCTGTCATGAGTTGACCGCCCAACAACGCAGACGTTAGCTCAAGATGTTCTCGGCGCGTCACCCGACCTAAGCGTTGAATGCCCTCAATCTTGGCCTGAATTGTTGGCTTTGCTCTGTCCGAATTGGTTGTATTTTGTCGCATTGTGAAAACCGTAGCACCCTAGATATTTAATATCTATTTCACATTTAGGCTGCCCGGTTTTGTTTTGTAGAACACGTTGCTCCCACCGATCGCCATAAAACTTTGTAGAATTCAGGTGAAAAGCAGCGACGGGTTTTGTATGCAAATTTATCGTCTGTCAGCCCTATCCGATAACTATGTTTTTCTGCTGCATGATCCTGCGCAAAACATTGCTGCTGTAGTTGATCCGGCGGAAGCAACGCCTGTGTTACGGCAGCTCGAGACATTGGGTGCAACCTTAACCGCCATCTTGAATACCCATCATCATGCTGATCACGTAGGCGGAAATCTCAAATTACTCCAGCACTTCCCACCGGCGATCGTGTATGGCGGGACAGAAGACCGGGGCCGCATTCCGCAGCAGCAGGTCTTTTTGCAAGAAGGCGATCGAGTTCCATTTGACGATCGCACCGCTGAAATTTTCTTTGTGCCAGGCCATACGCGCGCCCATATTGCCTATTACTTTCCGCCCATTAACCCCAACGAGATGGGAGATTTATTTTGTGGCGACACACTCTTTTCGGGGGGATGTGGTCGCTTGTTTGAGGGCACGCCAACGCAGATGGTACAGTCTCTGGGCAAATTGCGAAACTTACCGGACACAACTCGCGTCTGGTGCGCCCACGAATATACCCTCAAGAATTTGAAGTTTGCGATTTCCGTTGATCGTGACAATGTTGATTTGCAACATCGTTATGCGGAAGTAAAGGCATTGCGCGATCGCTCGGAAGCCACTATTCCTTCACTCTTGGGCGTAGAAAAACGCACGAACCCCTTTTTGCGGTGGGATAATGATGGGCTGAAACTTGCCACCAACGCAAAAGATGAAGTTCAAACCTTTGCCCGGTTGCGCGGCATGAAAGACCAGTTTTAGTCAGGACAGTAAACTTACCGTCCTGACAACCATTACGTCAACAACTCGCCCGTTTCTTGGAGAGAATGCAAGCGCTGATAGATGCCACCGTGATTCAACAGTTCATCGTGGCTGCCAATCTCCACAATGCGCCCCTGATCCATCACCACAATCTTGTCGGCTTCCCGCACTGTACTCAATCGGTGCGCAATGATGATCAAGGTGCGTGTCCCTAGAATCGATCGCATTGCCAACTGAATCGCCCGTTCCGATTCGTAGTCAAGGCTAGATGTCGCCTCATCAAAAATCAGTACATCTGGATTCATAATCAGCGCGCGGGCAATCCCCACTCGTTGCCGCTGTCCACCGGATAAGCGCACACCCCGTTCACCCACGGTAGTGGCGTATCCCTTGGGCATTTGCCGAATAAATTCGTCCGCCTGGGCAATTTTGCAAGCCTCCACCACTTGCGCCAAAGATGCTTGGGGATTGCCGTAGGTGAGGTTATCCAGCAGGGAACCGTTGAAAATATCCACTTCCTGGTGCACGATCGCTAACCGTTTGCGGTAAGCAGTGACATCCAGGCGGCGAATATCCTGCCCGTCGATTAAAATCGCGCCAGTTTCCGGTTCAAAGTAGCGAAACAATAACTTGACCAGCGTGGACTTACCCGATCCCGATCGCCCCACCAACGCCACCGTTTGATAGGGTTCCACCAGCAAATTGATGTCTTGCAAAACGGGCCGACCAGGGTTGTAGCTGAAGCTAAGGTGAGACAACTCCAACTTGCCCGTGAATTTGTAGGTCGGCGCTGTTTCTGGATCAACCACCAAATTGCCTGCATCCTGTCCAGGCGGTAACTGCATAAATTCGTGAAACCGGATCATCGCAGCATAGCGACGGGCAAAGATTTCTGCGAGTTGGCTAATCGGCTCAATTTCGGCATAAGCCATACTGGAAACGGTCAAAATCGTGATGAAATGACCGATCGAAATTTGGTTTTGCACCGCCGCCCACAAGGTCACCGCCAGCACTAGAAATACACAGGACTGGACGATCGTCCGTTCCCAAGTTCCCAGCACGACATAGCCTTTGTGAATGCGGTAAATCACCACTTTCAACTCCCGTTCCAGGCGAGTTTTTTGGCGGGTCAACTCTTCCGACTCAGTGGCAAATGCCTTCACTGTTTTGATGTTCGTGATGATCTCCGAGGAACGGCTCTCGGTATTCTCCATATACTTATCCAACTTTTCCTCTTGATCGGTCAATTTAGTTAAACCGGTCACGCTGAAGGTCACAATGCCGACAAAGGAAATCATCATCAACAGCGCAATGCGCCACTCGATCAGCCAGATCACCACAAAGATGCCGACGACTCGCAACAGTTTGGGAAACATTTGCCCAACGACTTCGGGATAAGTCCAGGTGTGGTTCGCTAACCCTTTGGCCACGCGGGCGGCAATTCGACCAGGATTGTTCTCATCGTAGAATTCCAACGGCAGCGTGAGGATTTTTTCCAGGGATTTACCGGCATGGTCACGCCGCGCGCGAAGAGCCGTATCCCAAAAAAACCAGGAACCAATCCAGGGTTGAATGGGTGCCCGCCCCACTGAAACCAGCCCAATCAGCACCAGTAACACGATGAGGGAGAAGCGTTTGTCTACGGGTTGGCCGACGGTAGACGCGATCGCCCCCACCATCCCTTGCATCAGTCCATCTAGAGGTTGTTCGGATAGCACGTTGAGAATTTGCCCGATCGCATAAGGGCCAAACAAATCAATAATTTCAAATAGGCTCATGGCCCCACCACTCACGATGGAGATCAACCAATATTTGCGATAGTAGTAAATAAGATCCTGAAACTTAGCCATGCATCCGCTCCTAGCGCCCCTGCCTGATAACTTTCATCGATCGCAACTTCTGCACATGCAGCCTCAGAACGAGGAGATACTACAGAAGAAACATTGTAGTATATCTACACCTGCCTTGAGCTGATTACGGATGGTTTCTTGATGGAAGCGTAAAGTTATGAGGCTTACCTAAGCAATCAATCAAGATTTTGGCATGATTCCCCAAATAAGCCATAGCCGGAACTTTGCTCAAATCACAAATCAACAAATTGGGAAGATAGGCGCAACCCACAACCGCTTTTTGAAGTTGTTTTAATAAAGTCTCCGTGAATCCACTGGTCAATCTTCTTAGTTTTTGGCTAGTCTCACTAGTAGTAAGGATTTATGCGTAGGTGAGACGGGCAGAACTTAGAAATTAATCGTAATTTTGCGGAACATTCTTCAACACGTTTCGTCTAAGCAATCAGGCGTGCCTCTACAACTTCAGTTTCTCCGTCCGGTAGCCGCACAGCGTATGGCAAAGATGAGTTAAACAGCCTACTTAGGGTCATTTACAAGCTTGTCTCTTGATTCTAAAGCTTCTGGTGACAGCCAAAAGCTCACGTTCTACCGAAATCTGAAAGTTTGCGCGTCAATCTTGACCTATGTCGTTTGTGTTCCCCCGCTTCTATATGGTGTTCTTAATTTCGTTGACTGGATCATCGAGGAGTTCATGGCAAGATCTGCACTGAAACCGTTACTAGGGGCGATCGTGGGAGCAACTGCTCTTACCTTTGTGAGTCCGGCTGATGCCGAAGCCGCAGTACTCAGATATGGATTTGACGTAACCATCAATCAGGGCACCAATGCCGATAGCACATACCAGGGAACCTTTGAGTTCGACGACAGCAAATTAGTTCCTTGTGTTACTTCACCAAATGATTTGTGTGCAACTCCCGGCGATAACGCCCTCAAAGTTGTGTTCGACTTTATGGGGAAACGTTACACAGAAAAGAGCGATGTTGATTATAACGGTAGACCTGAGCTGCGCATTCCACCCCTCAAGTTTGCGTCGCTCTATTTCATACCCACGCTGAAAGACCAGGGCCTGGAACCTTACGTGCTGAGTTTACTGGTGATGGCTCCTGAAACTCAAACCAACTTTGCTATTTTGGGGCAAGTCTTTAGTTTTGGGTTTCCGAAGTACAGCGATCCTAATCAAGTTAGTACAGCGGAAGACCCAAACTTCTGGGTTGGCTCTGTGAAATACACCCGCGTACCAGAACTACCACCAGAATACCCATCACCCTGTCAGACGGATCCAGACTCTTGTAATCCAGCAGCGGTGCCGGAACCTTCGGAGATTGCGGGAAGTGTTGTAGCGGTGGGGTTGCTAGGCATATTCTGGCGATCGCGGCGAAAAAAATCACCCTTCAAGCTTTGAACTTGCATTTGTTCAGGCAGATCTATCTAACGTAACTTTTTCAAACCGACAGGTTGACTTATATTTATTGAGGAATGGCAACGCCTGATGGATGGATGGTTATGCTGCATCGGTTGGTTACAGTAACAAGTTTTGCGATCGCGGGCTGTTTTGCAAGTGCGGTTCAAGCAACCGTCGTCCCCACAATCCCAGGTGAACCAACAGTGCTACCCATTGCGGGCGAACCCCTACCGACAACCTTACCTCTACAGCCAAATCTCCTCCAGCCTGCACTTCCAGGCGGTGATTTTGATCTGCCCAACCCCGACACGGGCGAGCCTCAGCCCCGCTACAATGAGCAACCGCTCAAGCTCGATCAATTGCCTTTGCGATTGGTGATTCGCCTAAGTAAGCGCAGAGTTACGCTCTATCGCGGCACAACCCCCGTTAAAAGTTATGCGATCGCTGTAGGCAAACCGGGTTGGGAAACGCCGAAAGGCACCTATCAGGTGCGCCAGATGTTTCGTAATCCTACATGGATTCACCCCCTCAAGAAAGGCATTACGATCCCCGGTGGCGATCCCGAAAATCCTCTAGGTCGCTACTGGATTGGCTTTTGGACGGATGGCAAGAACTGGATTGGTTTTCATGGCACACCTAATCCTAAATCCGTGGGCAGTGCGGCTTCGCATGGTTGCATCCGCATGTACAACAAAGATATTGAGGAATTATTTCAAAAAGTCAGCCTGGGCACCGAAGTGAGAGTTGTGCAGTAGTTAAAGACCATCGGGTTGACAAACATATTTCCACAGAGGATGGCTGATTCCCTGTTTGCGAATGCGGAGTACTTGCTGTTTTAAGCGTTCGCGATCGCGCTTGGGCAAGCCAAACAAAATATTGCGACTTTGCCAAACTAGCACTGCGGTTGTAAATGCGATGCAGGTAGCTAAGCCGATCGCCGGGAGGGGATGAAAATGCAGCCCGTAATATACCGCCGCCCAGGTGAAGTACTCGCGAATCAGGGAAATGGGATAGCGCAAGCCCCACAGGCTGAGAGAACCAAGCGTGAGCCACAGCCCTCCCACAAACAGCCACCGACCATAAACCGTTAACTGATGTAGTCGCTCGACTTGTTGCCGAAAAACTTCATCCTGCTCAGGAAACGGTGGAATGACAGAGTAGCTAGATTGACTCATCGGGTAGACGATCGCAGTAAGAGTAAATTCTAAGAGGAAGCTTCATCGGAGGGTGAAATGCTTTCCAGGTTAGCTGAACTTGCGTCAACAACGATCGCATTCCCGGTTCGCTCTCGCCACAGAGCCAACAACGTGCTGGCAATGAAAATGCTGGAATATGCCCCGGCAATAAACCCAATAATCAAAGCCAGGGCAAAATATTTCAGGGTTTCACCCCCAAAGAACAGAATCGCGACCAGACTGAGTAACGTGGTGAAGGTGGTGTTGATGGAACGAGTCAGGGTTTGGTTGACTGCCTCATCGACAGTATCGTTAATGTGGCGACCTGGATTTAAGGCGATCGTTTCGCGCACGCGATCGTAAATCACCACTGTGTCGTTCACCGAGAAACCAACGATCGTCAAAAGCGACACGATAAATAAGGAATCGACTTCAACTCCAAACAAGAGTCCCAGAATCGAAAAAATCCCAGCCGTAACCAACACATCGTGCGCCAAAGCAACCAGTGCAAATAAGGCGTAGTCAAGCTGAAATCGCAAACTCAGGTAAATTGTGATCCCAGCGAAGGACACCAACAACGCCAACAAGCCCGATGTCAGCAATTGTTGTCCGACCACAGGCCCAACCGTGTCGATTTGAGTTTTGGCTGGATCAAATGTGCCCAGCCTTTCACTCAATTCCTGCTGGATTCGGGTTCGTTGTTCACTTGGGATGGGGGAGGTACGAATCGTGATGCCAACCTGCCTGCCACGACTATCGGTGATGGCTTGAATGCTACTGTTGCCTAAGCCTTCAGCCGATAACACTTCGCGGGCGGCGGCAATATCGATCGGTTGTTCACAGTTGTTTGCCTGAGCGCAATCCAGTTCAAATTGAAGCCGAGTACCCCCGACAAAATCTAACCCAGGCCGCAACGGCGCACCGATCTGCTGCCAGGAAATCAGCATGCTCACCAGCCCAGCCAAAATCACCGCGATCGAGATCGACCACCAGAGTTTACGTTGGCGAATGACTTGCAATTTCATAATGCTTATACCTCCACCTTGGTGCCTTTAAGCTTGGGGCAGAAGTATTCTAGCTTCCGCAAGCCAGGGAAACTAATGGCATAAAACATCAACGTCCGGCTGCATGTTACTGCTGTAAACATACTAATTGCCACGCCAATTCCCAGGGTTAATGCAAATCCTTTGACCAGTCCCGCTCCCAGGAAAAACAGAGCCAGACAGGAAATTCCTGTCGTGACGTTACTATCCAGGATGCTGGAAAAGGCGCGATAAAATCCAGATTCCACCGATCGATAGAGGCTCTTGCCCGCTCGCAACTCTTCCCGTGTTCGTTCAAAAATCAGGACGTTTGCATCCACTGCCATCCCGATACTCAGGATGAATCCGGCAATTCCAGGCAGGGTTAAAGTGACACCCAAAACCACAAAGGCGGCGAAAGTTAGAATCGCGTAAATGATCAGCGCAATGTTGGCAATGATTCCTGGCAGGCGGTAGTAAACCACCATAAACACCAGCACCAGCAACAACCCGCCAAGACCTGCATAGATACTGCTTTGAATACTATCACGGCCCAGGGTTGCCCCTACCGTGCGGTTTTCCACAATTTCAACCGGTAGCGGCAAAGCCCCTCCCTTCAACTGAATGGAAAGATCGCGTGCGGTTTCCAGGTCAAACTGGCCTTCAATCACCGCAGAACCGCCAGTAATTCCGGTGGCGGCAAACTCAACCGGGACGGTGTAGGCGAAGTTGGGGCCGATCGGCGCTTCATCCAGGAAAATCCCCAGAGTGCGGCCGGTGCCAGCTAATTCTTTCGTCAGTTGGGCAAACAATTCACCGCCGCGCTGGTCGAATTTCAGTCCCACGTTCCAAACGTTTTGCTGGTTGGTGGCGTTGGGATAAGCATCTTGCAGGTTGGTGCCGCCCAATTCAGTTTTTTCAAACATTTGGGCGATCGCATCATACGTCTTCTGCAAATTCTCCTGATTGGCGGCGATCGCAGCCTGGTCGTTTGACGTTCTCAGTTCCTTTTGCTTGGCCAGTTTTTCTCGCAGTTGTTGCTGCTCGATTTGCAGTTTGGCTTCCGTTCCGGGCTTCTGTTTACGGAACTCGAGTAACGCCGTTCCGCCGAGGACTCGTTCTGCCTGCGCCGGATCATTCACCCCAGGAAGTTGCACAACGATTTGGTCATTGCCTGCCGGAAAAACGATCGGTTCCGATACCCCTAAGCCGTTAATCCGCCCTTCAATGACGCTTTGGACGGCTTCCAAATCTCCTGGCTTAATTTCCGGGTGTTTAGGCGTCGGTTTTACCTGGATGGTGAGCTGGGAGCCACCTCGCAAGTCCAACCCCAGTTGAATTGGAAGGGTTGCAATGACGGCGATCGCGCCAATCACCAGCGCCACAATCAAAAGTAATAAAAGTCGTTGTCTGCCCATACTGTGATCCCTACATCAAAGCCATGATAACTCGTTCGCCCTGATGTCTATCGTTCTAAATTTTTGTTCAACTCCTTGCGGGATTGGAGATTAGGGAAGCCGTCTTGTTTGAAGATGATTTTGTGGGATGAGGCCGCAATAGGGTGGGCCGTACCTACTGCATTTGTTCTACTTTGATCAATACCCAGAAGCAGGAACCCGGTGGTCAAAACCACGCGAGTTGCGCTGCTTCTCAGGAAAACTCTTTCTAACAATCGCCACGATCGCTTTTTATCGTTGACTTTGCCACACTGCAACAGTGATACCAAATTCTGACAGCAGTATTACAGAAAGTAAACTTTCTGTTTTCTTGTTAATAAATGTTGCGAGATCTTGATCCCGTTGTTAGCGTATGCAGGTAAGAACGAAGACTCGCGTTAGGAGATCAAATTTCAATGACTTGGACTGGCAAATCATAGTTAAAACCAAACACTCATTACAGACCAGATTGGATTTTCTTAGCAACGCAACAGTCGTTCACTCGGAGTCGATCGACGGACATTCAACCAAAATCCGATCACTACTCGTCTCAAGCTTTGTATTTGTTTTATCCCACTCCATACTCACTGGACACTTGATTAGGCTGTTGAGGTTGATCAAGGTAAATTCCAAGGCAGGAAATTCCAGTTTGGTTGGAGTCTGTCAAGGGTTGTCCAGATGCAGTGGGACTTAGACCCTGGAGGTATGGCATGGATATGCGTGGAAAAACAGCCCTGATCACCGGGGCCTCTCGTGGCATTGGGCGCGAAATTGCCCTGAGTTTTGCCAGAGCTGGAGTCACCCGAATTTTGCTGGTTGCTCGTCACCCTCAACGGTTAACAGAAACTGCAACTGAGCTGACTGCCCTGGGAGTGGAGGCAGTTCCGTTAACCATTGATCTCAGTCAGCCGATCGAAGTCAATATTGCGATCGCTCAGGCATGGCGCGATTATGGGCCGATCGATGTTTTAGTCAACTGTGCTGGAGTAGCGCATCAAGCCTCTTTTCTGCAAATACGTCTGGCTCAAGTGCAGGAAGAAATTGCAACGAATTTAATTGGGATGTATACCGTCACTCGTCTGATCGCACGCCGCATGGTGGCGCAAGGCGGTGGCACGATTGTGAATGTCTCCAGTTTAATGGGCAAATTAGCTGCACCAACGATGTCAACTTACTCAGCCACGAAGTTTGCGATCGTTGGGTTTACGCAAGCCCTCCGCTGCGAACTCGCTCCACATCATGTTCGGGTTGTGGCGTTGCTACCATCCCTCACTGATACCGACATGGTGCGACACCTGCAATGGTTTCGCTGGGTCATTCCTGTTTCTCCGGAGCAAGTTGCTAAAGCTCTAATGATAGGTTTAACCAAGGGAACTCCCGAAATTTTGGTGGGATGGCAAAGTTATCTAGCCCTATGGTGCAATCGCCTTGCGCCCTCCTTCATGGAACGAGTTCTAATGTTGACGGCACCAACGCCCCATAAACGTTCAGAGTTCTACCCAGAGTTACGATAAAACTGCTCTTCCAAAGGAGTCCTTATAGGTGAGGGACTGTGGGATAGCGTTCCTGGCTATTTGGAGACAGACCAGATGCTCATCCCACAGAGTTTGCCACTTGAGGGAGTTCGGATTCCTTACCCTGCTTAATGCTAGAGTTTCTGGCAATTTGTCTAATTTCTCTATAGTTGATTGTCAACCATTTGCTTCACGGCTTCGACGATGACTTGAGGTTGGACGATCGTCAGACTTTCCAGCATGCCGTTGTAAGGCGTGGGAATGTCTTGGGATGACAGCCGCACCACGGGCGCATCTAACTCATCAAAGTAGCGATCGTTAATCGAAGCAATGATTTCGGCCCCGATGCCGCCAGTGCGCATACATTCTTCTACCACAATCACCCGATGGGTTTTGCGAATCGAAGCACCGATCGTGTCAAAGTCCAGCGGCTTTAAGGACAGCAGATCAATAATTTCAGGATCGTACCCTTCTTTTTCCAACGTCTTGGTTGCTTGCACCACATGATGGCGCATCCGCGAGTAAGTCAAGATTGTGACATCATTGCCAGGTCGCACAATTTCGGCTTTATCCAGAGGGAGATAATATTCCTCGTCAGGCAGATTTTCCTTCAGATTGTAAAGCAGGACATGTTCAAAGAACAGCACTGGATTATCATCCCGAATGGCGGACTTGAGTAAGCCTTTGGCATTGTAAGGAGTGGAACACGCCACAATTTTGAGTCCGGGCACTGCCTGGAAGTAAGCTTCTAACCTTTGCGAATGTTCTGCGCCCAATTGCCGACCCACCCCACCGGGACCACGAATCACCACGGGAATTTTGAAGTTGCCGCCGGAAGTGTAACGCAACATTCCGGCATTGTTGGCGATTTGGTTAAAGGCTAGCAGCAGAAAGCCCATGTTCATCCCTTCAATGATGGGACGTAACCCGGTCATCGCCGCGCCCACTGCCATGCCGGTAAAACTGTTTTCGGCGATCGGGGTATCCAGTAAGCGCAACTCACCATATTTCTTGTAAAGATCTTTCGTGACCTTGTAGGAACCGCCGTAGTGCCCCACATCTTCACCCATGACCAGGACGGTTGGGTCTTTTGCCATTTCTTCGTCGATCGCTTCGCGCAGGGCGTTGAAAAGAAGGGTTTCTGCCATTATTCCAGTTACTCAAGACCGATTTATCATTCTAGACCAGAGAGGTATCCGGGTTCTAGGTATCAGGTATTAGGTTTTAGGTGATAAACATACTCTAGTTCCTAGTTCCTCGCTCCTAGTTCCTCGCTCCCAAACTACAAATTTGCTTTGCAGACGACGCTCTCTGTTACAATAACTCCGTTGTAAAGCTGGGATAGCATCGTTGAGTCAGTCCATCAACATTCCCAAAGTCGATGATTTTTTGCAGGAACTTGCCACCATCCAGCAAACAGGCTCGAAGCGCATCGCCTTGTTGGGGTCGCGGCATGTACCCATCACTCACCAAAAACTCATCGAAGTCATGAGCTATGCCCTTGTGCTGGAGGGGAATCGCTTAATTACGTCAGGGGCAACCGGCACGAATTTGGCCGCAATTCGAGGGGCGATGCGAGCCGATCCTTCGTTGCTGACCGTAATTCTGCCGCAAAGTTTAGAGCGCCAGCCGCGAGAATCCCGTGATCAACTGGAGCAGGTGATGCATCTGGTGGAGAATCCAGATAACGATAACCTGTCGCTGGCAGAGGCCAGTGCAGTTTGTAATCAGGAGATTATTTCGCGTTGCCAGCAACTCATTTGTTTTGCGTTTCATGACAGTGCAACGTTGCTGAAGACTTGTCATGACGCGGAAGAACAGCGCAAGATTGTTACGTTGTTCTATTTTGATTAGGCCGATCGAGCGATTAGCTAAAAACCTCCCAAAACTGAGAGGTTTTAGTGTTTCAAAGCCGTGATTTATAGCTGTAGCCATGAGTAACGTGGCAAAAGCAAGTCAGAACGCCTACCCAGTATTGACTTTGCAGCTTCCTCTTTGTCTTAAGCGGTCTGACCAAAGCGACACTACTTTGCTTCTTCTTTGATGAGTTTGTCCCAACCGAGATTCTTTAAAGAGTCGTTGCGTCTTAATGGCCGAGTGACTAATTCGAGAATATCTCGAGCATTCGCAAACCCATGAATTTGCGCAAAGGTGAACTCAACCGACCATTTCGTGTTGATGCCTCGTGCTTCCAGCGGATTGGCATGCGCCATGCCGGTGATCACCAGATCTGGCTGTAAAGCATGGATACGTTGAATTTGATTGTAGTTATCGGGCTTTTCCACAATTTTGGGCAGGGGGACTCCCATTTCCTGACAGGTTTTTTCCAGGAGTGCCAGTTCTGCAGCCTGATAGCGCTTATCCATATAGGGAATGCCAATTTCGGCACAGGTCATCCCACACCGAATCAGGAACCGGGCCAGCGAAATTTCCAGGAGGTTATCGCCCATGAAAAAGACAGATTTACCGCGCACCAGTTGCACATAGTCTTCCAGATTCTGCCAGATTTGAGCTTCCCGATCGGCCAATCCCTGCGGCTCAATACCAAACACTGAGCAAATTTTTTCGATCCAAGCGCGAGTGCCATCTGGTCCGATCGGGAAGGGGGCACCAATCAGCTTGCATTTGCGGCGGCGCATAAAGGTGGAAGCAGTTCGAGACAAAAATGGATTCACGCCCGCCACGTAATACCCTTCTTCAATCACGGGTAGTTCGGTGTAGCGTTTGGTGGGCAACCAACCAGAAACTTTAATGCCTTGCTTTTTCAGTTCCAATGTGAGTTGGGTAATCACTGGATCGGGCAGTGAACCAAACAGCACCAGAGGTGGATGATCGACGTATTCTGATTCTTCGGCCTTAACGTCTTCTTGCTTGCGTCCAAAGTTAAGCAATTTTGAAATGGCATTGCGTTCTTCTTTTTCGGTTTCGGGGGCTTTTTCGGGGCAGCGTTGCACCATTGCGGCCAGCACGGTGTCTTCTCCCTGGGTAAAGGCATAATCAAGACCGTTGGCCCGAGCGACGACGATCGGAATACCAATTTCAGATTCCAGTTTGGGGGCTAATCCTTCCAAATCCATTTTGATGATTTCGGTGGTGCAAGTGCCAATCCAAACGATGACCGAAGGATTGCGATCGCGTTTAATTTGCAGACACAATCGCTTCAACTCTTCATAATCATTCAATTGGGCCGAAATATCGCCTTCTTCAAGTTCTGCCATGGCGTAACGTGGTTCGGCAAAAATCATTACGCCCATGGCATTTTGCAGAAAGTAACCACAGGTTTTGGTGCCAATCACTAAGAAGAAGCTGTCTTCGATTTTTTGGTACAGCCATGCTACGCAACTAATGGGGCAAAAGGTGTGATAGTTGCCAGTTTCACATTCAAATGTCAGTGCTTGGGGTTGAGTTTCTGCCAGAGTCATAAATGTCCTCTTAAATTGAAATTCTCTAAAGTGTTTGTACTGGTTAAACGTTTGTCAGTAATACTCACTCGTTTCCGGTTCTCCGCGATAGCGCCCCCCGGTGCAACCCTCATCCATTTTGGAAATCAAACTTGCCGTATTGGGAGACGAGAAGGGGACATCATTTACTGCCGCCGGTAACATTTTCACGCTGCCGTTGTGGTCTTCTGTTACGGCGGCAACGGTTTCTACTTCATCGTTTGCATCCTCTATTTGCTGAGACCGTTCGATCACAAAAGGGTGTTCATCCGGGTTGAAATTGAGCCCAAGGGCCGCCACGATGCGATCTGGATTACTACTCAAATCAACAATCAAAGGTAATAGTTGATTTAACTGCGGTTCTAGAATCGAAAGGGTGGCCAGAATGAAACTGGAAGACGGGCGGCGTTGGCCATCGCAGTCCACCCAAATTCGTAATCGTGCAATCCACTGACGGTTATCAGCATAGTAAGTTAACCACTGATGTTTAATGGACTTTCGTAACTGTCGAGTATTCACAAACCACCTTGACCGCACGTTGTGAGTTTTAGGAACAATTTATTGTCGGACAGGGTGGAAGCGAATCCCTCAAAACTCACAACTTCTTTCAAACTAATGCTGACTCAGGCTTCAGTTGCGTCATCTGCCGTCGATCGCCCTAAACCATCATTAAATCGAGTTCCTCTGCCTCAGTCTGGACTTTCGGTTGTTGTGGGTTCAGGTAGAAATCAGACAAGAGAGAGAACAATTCGCGATCGGGCGCACCGGTTGGCACCACTCCTTCAGGCCGCGCCAGAATCTGATCCGCAATATTCAAGTAATAATCGCAGACATAATTTAGAGAAGGATCTTTCTCCGCCATCTCAAACAGTGTTTTGCCTTTCACCCGCGATACGCGAATATCTTCGATTAACGGCAACACTTCCAATACCGGCATTGGCACCGCTTCCACGTACTTATCAATCAAGTCACGTTTTGCCGTGCGGTTACCAATCAACCCGGCCAATCGTAATGGGTGCGTGCGAGCTTTTTCGCGGACAGAGGCGGCAATTCGGTTGGCGGCAAACAAGGCATCAAATCCGTTGTCTGTCACAATCATGCAATAGTCCGCATAGTTGAGCGGGGCGGCAAATCCACCACACACCACATCACCCAGGACATCAAACAAAATCACATCGTATTCATCGAAGGCATTCAGTTCCTTCAACAACTTGACCGTTTCGCCGACGACATAACCGCCGCAGCCTGCACCAGCCGGCGGCCCACCCGCCTCAACGCAATGGACGCCACCGTAGCCCTTATAGATGACATCTTCGGCCCAAACGTTTTCGTAGTGGTAGTCTTTGGATTGCAGCGTATCAATGATGGTGGGGATCAGAAACCCTGTCAGGGTAAAGGTGCTGTCGTGCTTTGGGTCACAACCAATCTGCAAGACCTTCTTACCCCGTCGAGCTAAGGCAACTGAGATATTACAGCTCGTAGTGGACTTACCAATGCCACCTTTTCCATAAACTGCTAGTTTCACGTTGGGTGTCTCCTATTGTGCTGTTCTCAAATGCTGAAAGCCAATGCGGTTGAGGTTAGAACGGCAATTTCATCAACTCAGAAGCTTAGAGCGATCGAATGTAAGCTTTGCAGCAGATTCAATAAGAGCATTATTGTCAATTTGCAGACGCAAGAAAAGGGCGGACAAAACTGAACACGGTCGAAAAAGGAAGTTGAGTAGAGCATAAAACCGTTCAGAACCATTTCAGCGGTGAGATGCCCCAGTTAAATCGATAAATCAGTCATGTCTATATTTAGGATGCAGTTTGTTTAAAAAGAGGGACAAAAAACAAAATCTGATTTGCTTGAAATTACAGCAATGGTCAGAACGCCCAGGCCAAATCGAATCGCCAAAAACTGAGTCTAGATAGAGTTCTGACTCGCTCTACTACGTTACTCATGGCGACGACTATAAAAGCATTTGCTCCTTAAGGCTTGCCAACTTTCTGCCAGGACTTATCAGAATCTCGGCAAAACAGTGAGAATGTTGAAAATTATAAATTTTTCGCGATCGCCCTTCCCATCATCTTTGGTGGGAGAACGTCATAAATTTATCTGAGCCACAAAATCAACGCTGCGCCATCGCCAATATTTTTTTCGGTGCGTGAGACGATTCAACTTCCATGTAGTCGAGTGCCATTTCCAACGCCGGTAGGTCAATTTTGAACGGATCGCGAATCGGGGATTTTTCAGGATTTCGTGGAGCGTTGTCAAAGTCTAGATAACGCAACATTTCAGGCGTGATTTGGCCGCGCACAGCACACCATTTACCGTTCAGCACAGTACCAAAGCGCCGGTAGGTGGGAATTACGTAGCAGGGAGAATACAACTCAATTAGCTTCAAGCCGCTGCCCTTAGTGGCACCCGGAGTTAAGCCCTGACGATTGAAGATGAAGTTGCCCGTTCCCGCACCGTGGACCGCAACAGCAACTTTCGCATTCTGCGCGATCGACCATTTTTCGCTTGTGGTTAAGGTCTCAAAATAAAGTGTGGTAAAGCCGCGTTGCTCGAGAAATGCCGCCACTTCATCGTTATTCACTAAACTGCGGTTACCGCGGCGAGCAATGAATACACGATCGGGAGTTTCTAGCTTATACCCAGCAAAATCGATGTTAAACAATTCTGGTTCAACGGCCTGGAACCCTCCACCTTCTCCGATGATGCGAACAACATTGCCATAAACTTTTTGACTGGTACAAATGGTTGAAATGCCCAGCGACCTGTAAGTTTCCAGGGCCATCTGGCCCGTTCTTTCTGGCACGATAACGTGAATTTTAACTGGCTGATTTAAGGATTCCGAAAGTAGCTTTTGGGCGAGCAAAGCAGGGCCAGCCACGCGATGGATGACATGAGCAAAGTTCTTGCTGGGATCATACCGTCCATCAAAAATAAAGTGGTTTGAATAATCCAAAACGCGCTCTTGCCAACCGAAATCGACGATTGATTTGTAGAGACGCCACTTCCACGATTCATCACCAAATGATTCCCAGGTTTGAGTTGTTGTGACTTGCAACTTTACAGCTACTTCGCTGTGGGTTTCTTCCGGTAAGTAAATCTTTTCCACCTGAGAAGTATATATATCTGCCAGACACGTTGAGTGAGCGAACATCATGGTTGGCTCATTAGTATATCCAGGTATGACATGATGCAATAAAATATCCATCTCAAACCTCCGGCTAAGTGTGAGAATTAGACAATGATTTAGTTTTCGCGATCGTAAACACTAAAAATGAGCGTGCGATCGCGAGTAGATGACTTATGAATTCAACTCAAAACTTCAAATCGCTAGTTGACAGCAAGCGCTCAACTAGCGTTATTTCACATTACTTAATTCGGTCTATGAGAGAAGACGGATTACTCAGCCAACTCAAATATTTCAATTCATCACGCAAGTGAGAGCAATAAATGCTCTAGCTTCAACTTTCAGTGCGATCAATACAGCAGTCTGATTCAAAAACTAGACAAAATTGCGATAGCTAACTCTAGGCATAACTGCCTTGATAGAAGGCACCCTTAGCCAAACCAAAATAATCTGCAGTTCTCTCGATTCTCAGTTAAGCACGGCACAGGCACAAATCGGAACTAATTCTAAAGCGCTTCTGTAAGCCATTATTTATAGCACAGGAGTAATATTCCACCCAACTCTCAAAGAATTCATCAAATACGGGTTTTTATTAAAGCGCAAATGAATTTTGCCCCAATGATCAGGAAAGTATAGCTTTGGTCAGAACGCTTAGGACAAATCGAATTACTGAAAAGCCGATTCTGAGTAGGCGTTCTGACTTGCTTTTGCCACGTTACACATGGCGACATCTATAAAGTGGCGAGTAGAGCGATCGTGAAGAAGGGCTATTTTTTAGCTAAGTTAGGAATGAGACTTAAATAAAGTACCAAACTCTGTGGAATGGGCATCCTGCCTGCCACTCACAGCCGAGAGGGCTATGCCACTTTATTTAATCCATAGTCCTTAAGGGGCAGATGGACAGAATAAACAGCTAGAGAGGAACTTTGAAAACCCAATCTTGATACTGCTCATCTCGATTTTCAGTAATCGCTGTGAGTTTATCGTAGAGCAATGTGGTGATTGGGCGATCGCTCGGTAATTTATAGCTTTCGATACGCTTCACCGGAGCAATTTTGGCCGCCGTACCACACAAAAACACCTCATCTGCAATCAATAATTCAGAGCGATCGACGGAACGTTCTACAACCGGAATCCCTAGATTGCGTGCAACAGTTAACACACTGTCTCGCGTAATTCCCTCCAAAATATCTTGATCAAATCCGGGGGTAATAATGGTGCCATTGCGCACCACAAAAATATTCATTCCAGACGCTTCACTGACTTTACCTTGCGTATTCATTAAAATCGCTTCGTCAAAGCCTGACTCTACTGCTTCCGTTTTTGCCAGCGAGGACGTGATGTAAGCAGCACAGATTTTGCCCCGCAATGGCAGACTGCGATCTTCTTGCCGATACCAGGAACTCACGCGACAGGTGACTCCTCCTGGGGGCAAGTAATCGGCCATCTCCAGGCCATAAATTAGAAAGTCCTTTTCAATATTGTGTAATCGCGGTGAAACTCCCAGGCCAGAGTTGTAGACCAGTGGGCGAATGTAAAACGAAGTCGTGGGTCTGTTCTTCTGCACAAAATCAATGATGGTGTCCTGAATTTTTTGGGCCGGAATGTCATAGACCAAAATTCTGGCACTGGCACTCAACCGCTGGCAGTGACGATCGAGCCGAAACAGCAAGATTTGCTCAGGATTTTGAGGGTCAGGAATACCACGTAAGCCGCCAAAGGCGCCAGTTCCATAATGAAGGGCATGGGTTGCAATCGAGATATTGGCCTGCTCGAAGGGCAAAAACCGATTTTGGAGATAGGCGATCGGCAGAAATTTTTCCATGAGTTAATAACAGCAATAAGTGGAGCAGGCGATCGTGATTACCATGCCTTAACCATTTGAACACACTTGCCGGAGTTGATTTCGTCTTTTTGGCAATTTGTCAGCAACTAATCCAATTGGCAGCAGGCGAACGGCGGCGGGCAAATCTGCGTCATAGTTAATTGCGTCCGTCAGGATGGATAGTGGATAGTAACCAGTTGTGCGTGGGTGAATCAGAAACAATGTTGCAAGTGTGGAGTCAAGCAGTCGCAAAGTGGTGGGCTCAAGCTGAAGCCAAACTGTTGGTGTGGTTGCTGTTGGGAGGATTATTGGTGCGGAGTGCGATCGCGTTCTGGCTGCCTCCCGGTTTCGATGAAGCCTATTACTACCTGTACACCCAAAACCTGGATTGGAGCTATTTTGACCATCCCCTAATGGTGGCGTGGACGACTGGCTTTGGGGTGTGGCTCACAGGGCATGTTTCCCAATTCACCATTCGGCTTGGCCCATTACTGCTGTATAGCGGGTCGCTGATTTTCCTTTATTTGACTAGCAACCGATTATTTTCAGCGAAAGCAGGCATTTTGACGATAGCGATCGCCTCCCTCATTCCCATTTTTGTTGTCGCCTTTGGGGTCCTCACGCTGCCCGATAGCCCCCTGATCTTCTTCTGGTCTGCTACGTTATTTGTCGCAACAGCGGAATTTTTTCGGCATTCTCCCTATCGCCCTAGTTATCGTCTGGCAATGATTGGTCTGCTGGTAGGATTGGCCTGCCTGAGTAAGTATCACGGGTTCGCGATCGGCTTCAGTTTGATCGGATTTTGTCTCACCAGTCCGCGACACCGCAGGGCGCTTGTTTCCCCTTGGACGGTCGTTGCCCTGGGCTTATTTCTCCTGGCAATCGCTCCCATCGTCATCTGGAATTTGCAACACGATTGGGTGTCGCTCCGTTACCAATCAGGGCGCGCCATTCCCGATCGCGGCTACAGTGTGCTGGCACTCCTCGGCACCTTCCTGATTGGCGTTGCTTACCTGTTTCCAACGTTTGGCTTGCCGTTGTGGTGGGTGAGTTTGAAGGCAGAAAGCCAAAAGCAGAAGGCAGAGGACAGAGGGCAGAAGGTAACTCTCCTTCTCTGGTTTGCTTTGCCGTTGATGATTGGGTTCACCTTGATGGGAGGTTATCGTCCAATTTTGCCGACGTGGGCGCTGCCGGGTTTTTGGGGGGCAACGGTGTTGTTAGGTGAGCGAGCGGCGGGTTGGCAGGCGCGATCGCCTAAAGGGGTGAGGCGCTGGCTAGTCGGATCGGGGTTGGTGATTGGCACGTTGCTCCTGGTGGCATTGCTGCATTTGAGTTTGGGCACGTTGCAAAAACCGAGCCGATTTGCCTGGTTTGGTGGATTTTTGCCTGCAAGTGCGGATGCTTCGGTGCAATTGGTGGATATTCACCAAATTCGCCGGGGGTTTAAGGACTCTGCTGAGTTACGAGCAGCGTTGGCACAGGCTGATTTTGTGTTTACCAGTGAGATTTTTTTGGCGGGGCAGGTGGGCATGGCGATCGCGCCGCTCAATCCGCCGCCAGTTACTGCCCTCACCGAAGATTTGCGCGGGTTTGCCTTCTGGTCAACGGCGGATGAATGGGTGGCCAAAACGGGGCTATACGTGACCTCGACGCGCTTGCCCGATGCAACGATGTACCGTCCTTACTTCGAGGCGATCGAATCAGCGGGCGAAATTCCAATTCAACGCGGGGGTGTCACGGTAGAAACGATCCAAATTTATCGCGCAATTAACCTGCTGAAACCGTTTCCGCGCCCAGACGACGTAAATCGCTCAACTCGCCTGCGATAATGATCTCGCCCTGGAGGAATTTTCAATGGAAACCTTAATCATTTCGTTGCTGCCTTACATCATTGCAAGTGCGGTTGTCCCCTTGCAAGTTATCCTCGGGTTATTGCTTCTCAAAAGCCCAGAGCAAGGACTGCTTAAAGCAATTGCCTTTGTCAGCGGCAAAACCATCACCCGTCTAGCACAGGGACTCATTTTTGGCTGGGTGCTGGCTGGAGTTGAGCCAACTGGAGAAGATAGCAAGAACTTGATTGCTTCCACCTTGCTGGTGGTATTGGGTATTCTGCTGTTGATTGCAGCGTATAAAAAATGGAGCCACGCCGAAGATCCAGATGATCCACCTCCTAAATGGCTAACCCTGATCGATCGCACTACTCCGCTCAAAGCTCTGGGAATTGGACTGGTGTTACCATTGATCGCCGCGAAACTCTGGGTGTTTACGCTCAGTGCCCTGACCACGATCGCCGCCGCTCAACTGGAGCAACCCACCAGCACGATCGCCTATCTCCTCTTTATCCTGGTAACTGAAACTCCACTACTGCTGGCAATTTTGTTGCGGATCTTCCTACCGAAACAGGCTCAGGCCGTCCTGATGCAAGCCTCAGATTGGCTGACCCGCTATAACCGTCCGATTAGCATCACAGTTGCCCTCATCTTCGGATTCTGGTTTTTAGCATCAGGCATCAAAGGGCTGATGGCATAAGCGAGGTGTTTTAGATTGATGGCCTTACCTCATCCCGCTCTATGTCAGGGAGCACCATCCATGAATTCCGGATAAACCTCACCCTGTTGGTGCAGAAAAGCCAGGAATGTGGCCCGATCGCTCATGGCTGATTGGGCCCCTTTTTGGGTGGTTGCTAAAGCCCCCGCTGCATTGCCCCAAATTAATGACGCTTGCAAGGACAAACCAGACACTAAAGCCGTTGCGAAACCTCCAGCAAACGCATCGCCAGCCGCAACGGTATCGATCGCGTTCACCGTAAATGCCGGCACCAAAAACTGTTCTGTTGGCGTTGCACAAAATACTCCCTGCGCGCCCAGCTTCACAATGACCGTGTTTGCGCCTTGCTGTTGTAACAGGGTCGCGGCTTTGGTTGCGGTTTCTGGAGAGTTGACCGTGAAGCCAACCAGTTGAGCTGCTTCCACTTCATTAGGTACCAGGTAATCCACAAATGGATACACATCTGCGATCGATTCAGTGGGAGCGGGAGCCGGATCGAGCATCACGGGGACGCCGACCTGATGAGCCGCGATCGCCGCCGCTTTGACCACGGCCACTGGGACTTCTAACTGTAACAACAGGGCGGTTGCCTGGGGCAGGTACTGATTCAACGTTTCTAGTTCGCGATCGCCCACCCGCTCGTTTGCCCCCAACACGCCAATAATTTGGTTTTCGCCCCTGTCCGTCACGGTAATCATGGCCACCCCAGAATGAACTGAATGGTCAATGGTGACGCCACTCGAATCAACTCCGGACTGTTGCACGGCTGTTAACAATTCTTGCCCAAAACTATCGCCACCGACGCGCCCAATCATCAGGGTGGGAAAACCTAACCGCGCGATCGCCACGGCCTGGTTGGCCCCTTTACCACCAGGAGTAGTGTAGAAATTTGAGCCAATAATCGTTTCTCCTGGTAGTGGCAAGCGGGGGGTACGGCTGACCAGATCCATATTCAAACTGCCGAAAACCAGAACTACCATCCCCAACTTCCCGCTTCGCCCTTAAACGGCCCCACCACATCGCTGGTAATCCAACCCCCATAAAAGTTTCCCGGTTGGGGCGTGACTTTTTCACCATCCACATAACAGGCATCCATCGGAGCCGGGTAAAAGGCAACGTAGTCTTTGATGCTGGCGAAAGCAGTAGTGGGGTTGGGATAGTACCAGGCAACATTTTCCAGAGTTTTGTCTCCCACCACGACGCTGTAATAGGCTCCCTGTCCTTTCCATTCGCAGTAGGTCGATCGCGGGCTGTTCACCAGATACTGCATCTGAATATCGTCTGGCGGAATGTAGTAAACGGGAGGATGGCTGGTTTCTAGCACGCGCTTGGCCCGCTGAGTATCGGCCAGGGTAACGTCGTTGAACATAATTTGAATGTGTTTCTGGGTATCTTCTAGCCGGGGCGGACGGGGATAATCCCAGACAGACTCTTGACCCGCTTGGGGCGAAATAGGTTGGGGACGCATAGAATTTGCTTTGGGTTAGCACACTGGAACTTCAAAAACTTACCACAGCAGAATGCAGCGACTTCATCAGCTTCTTGCAATTTTTTAGATAAGCTTTGCAGTCTGGAAGCAGTCGTCTGTTAGATTTGAATCGCTTTAACGACGGGGAAAATTTTGATGTCTACAGCAACACTGGCCTCCGAAACGATCGGCACTGGAGCCGAAAAAGTGATGGTTATGGGGGGATGGTTGGGCGATCGCACGGTGTTTCAGCCGATTTATCCCTGGCTCGATCGCGAAACGTTTACCTACTGCTTTGTTGATCCACGCGGCTATGGCGAGTCACGCGATATTGCTGGTATACACACGCTGGCGGAAGTTGTAGAAGATGTGATTGCCCTGGCGGATCAGCTTAATTGGTCGCGGTTTCATTACATTGGGCATTCCATGATGGGGAAAGTGGCGCAATACCTCTGTGCCAAACATCCGGCGCGACTCAAGTGTGCGATCGGGGTCACGCCGGTACCCGCCAGCAAAACACCCCTGGATGATAACGCCCAGCAATTATTCTCGACTGCCTGGGAAGTGCCGGTCAATCGGGGCATCATTTGCCGAGTGACAACGGGCAACCGCCACACCAAAACCTGGGAAGAGTTCATGATTCGCGAATCCCTCCGCACCACCACCCCGGAGGCGTATCGTGATTATTTCTACATGTGGTCGGCGGAAGACGTTGCTGCGGAAGTGCAAGGTTGCCCCGTCCCCTTCCTAGCCATCACTGGAGAGCATGATGCGGGGGTGCCGACAGCAGCGGTGCAAAACACGATCTTGCAATGGTTTCCCCATGCCGAGTTATACGTCATGTCCAACGCCGGACATTACCCGATGCAAGAAACGCCCATTCAGTTTGTTACTGTATGTGAAGGGTTTATGAAGCGTTTGATGACATGAATTATCCTGCCTACAGTCCCCCGTTGGCACTGCGTAATGGTTTGGCCATGACCCTTTACGTGGCTTCGAAGGCTCGCCAAACCTGGCAAAAAACAATCAACTTACCGATCCCCCTCTACCAGCCCCATGTGTTTCAGGGGGCGGGGGGAGTGCCCATCTACGGACAAATGGCTATTCCCGCCGAGCCACGCGGGACGATCGTCGCGACTTACGGCATCACTGGTAGCCTGGACGATCAATGGTTGCTGTCGGTGCTGGGATGTAAAGCCTTTGCCCAGGGATATGCACTGGTTTTTTTCGACTGGCGGGCACATGGCAAAACCGCTGAATTGTCGCCAACACTCACCTCCGATGGCATTTACGAAGGCGAAGACTTTGTTCGGATTGCGGCGCAAGCGAAGGCGATCGGCTGTCCGGCTCCTTTTTGGTTCACCAGTTATTCCCTTGGCGGGCAACTGGCCCTTTGGGGTATCAAGGCCGCCCAAACACTCCCAACTTGGGGCAAGGATGTCTCGCTGAGTGCGTCCGATATTGCTGGCGCGGCGGTCATTTGTCCAGCTTTGGAGTCAAGTCGATCGCTGGCCTACTTGACTCAATCAACGGTGGGACGACAGTTGGAGCAAGCGATCGCCCGTGAATTAAAGCGATTACTACGCCAAATTGCGGCTCACCATCCGGGTATGTTTGATCCAGCAGCGATCGAGCGCGTCCATAGTATCTGGAGCTTTGACCATGAGATGGTGATTCAAACTCTGGGGTTTCCTTCGGTTGAAGCATACTACACAGCCACCAGCAGCCTCTACCAGCTACCGGAGTTACAAAAGCCAACCCTGATTCTCTACGCTGCCGATGATCCCATGTTTGATCCAACCCTGGTGGAGGAGTTGGAGTTTGTTTGTGCGAAGAATCCGGTGATCGATCTGCTCCTCACCCCCCACGGCGGCCATGTTGGTTATCTCAACAGCCCGGCGGCACAACGTCAAGCAAAAGACCCTGATCCCTGGTGGGCTTGGAATCGAGTTTTGGAATGGATTGAACGGCGATCGTAGAGGGAAAAGGCAGAAGGCAAAAGGCAGAGGACCATTCGTAGAGACCTTGGAATTTTTACACATCTCATCTGTAAATCTCCTCCTGGTGGCTTTTGTGCAAGACCGTCAGACCGTATACTGATTAAGTTTGATGAATTTAGTAAAACTTTGGGCGTTGATCTCCGCAGTTACGTATATATCGATCGGCTTCAGCCTCAACATGCGGCGTACATGGGAACCGTCTCGATCGGGTTTCTCCCCCTTCCGGGTGACGCATCGCTATGGATTGAAGTCTCTCCTGGCATTGAAATTAACCGGATTACGGATGTGGCATTGAAGGCCGCTGTTGTTCGTCCGGGTGTTTTGGTAGTGGAACGGTTGTATGGGCTGCTAGAAATCCATTCCACTAACCAAGGTGAAGTGCAAGCCTCTGGGCGGGCAATTCTAGATGCGCTAGGAGTGCGACGGCAGGATTGTCTCAAGCCGCGAGTCCTCTCCAGTCAGATTATTCGGAACATTGACCCGCATCACGCCCAACTGATTAATCGCAACCGTCGCGGCCAAATGATTACGGCTGGGCAAACGCTATATGTATTTGAAGTGGAACCCGCAGCCTACGCCGCTCTAGCGGCTAATGAAGCCGAGAAAGCCGCTTTCATCAATATTTTGCAAATTTCTGCAGTGGGGAGTTTTGGCCGCCTGTATCTGGGAGGTGAAGAACGGGACATCATCGCTGCCGCCAACGCTGTTTTAGGATCAATGGAAAGTATTGCCGGTCGGGAACAACCGTCTGGGCGGGTAGAATGAGGTATGGCCAAGGTCAAGCATCGAACACAGCGCAAACGATCGACTGCGAAAGGGTTTGGGTCGCAGAATGGCCACGCTCGCTCGCCGCTGAATGGGAATGGCACGCATCCATCGCTTCACACTCCATCGAATGATGTGCCCATAGATGCGATCGGCTCAGCCGCCACTCCACTGCACGGCGCTGATTTGAGTTATCACCATCTGGCAGGGGCAACTCTTTCTGGCGCAAATCTCAGTACCGCAAATTTGAGCCATGCCAATCTGAAGCAAGCCGACTTGAGCCAGGCCGAACTGGTCAATGCAAATTTATCTCATGCCATTCTGACTCAAGCGAATCTCGCTCAGGCCAACCTCATTGGCTCAGATTTGAAGTTTGCCGATTTGAAATCTGCCCACCTGACTCAGGCCAATTTGATTGGGACGGAACTGTATCAAGCCAACTTACGGCGAGCGGATTTGAGTGGAGCCGATCTGCAACGGGCCGATTTGAGTAGGGCTTTGCTGCTGGATGCTGACTTGACGGATGTCAATTTGAGCAGCGCGACTCTGCATCAAACCGAACTGAGCCATGCTTATCTTCATCGGGTGAATTTTGAGCGATCGAACCTGACCCAGGTGCATTTGTGCGGTGCGTATCTGTATGGTGCTAATTTTGCTCAGGCCAATCTAATGGGTGCAGATTTGCGCTTTGCGCGGCTGCAAAAAGCCAACCTGATAGGGGCAAATTTAACCGGCGCAAACCTGCGCGGGGCCGATCTGACGGGCGCAAATCTCAGTTACGCCAACCTGACGGAGGCAAATCTGCGGGGGGTCATCCTGACGCGAACGGTGTTGGCGGGTGCCCTGCTGCCTGATTTGGAGGAGCCTCCCTAGCTTGTGAATAAGTCGGAGGCGATCGCTCAACCACCTCCCCCCAAACTTATTAAGAAGTGTAATAGTAGGAGATGAAACTCTCAGTTTCGGGAGGTGATTTTCACCTCCTTCTTTATGGCTGAAATTCGCTGTCCATCATGCCCCAACCGACAATTCTCATTTGGTATCGCAACGATCTGCGCTTGCACGACCACGAACCTTTGCATCAAGCGATTCGAGCCAAAGCCGCTCACATCATCCCGGTCTACTGTTTCGACCCCCGACAATTTGGCCAAACCTCCTTCGGATTCCCCAAAACGGGGGCATTCCGAGCGCAGTTTTTACTAGAAAGTGTGGCCGATTTGCGGCGATCGCTCCAAGCGGTAGGCAGCGATCTGGTACTTCGGCGGGGTCACCCGGAAGCTGTGATTCCCCAACTCGCCCAACAACTGGGTGTTACTCAAGTGTATTATCACAAAGAAGTCACGTCTGAAGAAACTCAGATTGAAGATGCCTTAGACCAACAATCGAAGTCACTGGGGATTGAGTTATGCGCATTTTGGGGACATACGCTGTATCATCTCGATGACTTACCGTTTGACCTGCAAGCAATTCCCGAAGTATTCACCAACTTCCGAAAACAAGTAGAAAAGTCGTCCAGCGTCAATCCCACGTTTCCGCGGCCGGAGCAATTACCAGTTCTTCCAATCGACGATCCGGGCAAACTACCCCAAATCTCCGACTTTGGCCTGGAATTACCCATAGTGGATACTCGCGCCGTGCTGAAGTTTGGAGGCGGCGAAACCGCTGGCCACGATCGCCTCCAAACTTACATCTGGCAGCAGGATCGGCTCCGAGTTTACAAAGAAACGCGCAACGGCATGCTCGGAGCCGATTATTCTTCTAAATTCTCTCCCTGGTTAGCCCTGGGTTGCCTCTCACCCCGCATGATTTACGAGCAGGTGCAGGACTACGAGACGCAGCGAATTCAGAATGACTCCACCTATTGGCTCATCTTTGAGTTGCTCTGGCGTGACTATTTCCGCTTAATTGTGGCCAAACATGGCGATCGAGTTTTTCGGCTCTCCGGTTTGCAAGGTGTAACAATTCCCTGGAAAACCGATTGGCCACGGTTTAATCTCTGGCGGGAAGGCCAAACGGGCTTTCCATTGGTGGATGCCAATATGCGAGAACTGGCTGCGACTGGCTTCATGTCTAATCGAGGCCGGCAAAATGTCGCCAGCTTCCTGACCAAAAACTTGGGGATCAACTGGCAAATGGGCGCAGAATGGTTTGAATCATTGCTGATTGATTACGATGTGTGCAGCAATTGGGGGAACTGGAACTACACCGCTGGCGTTGGCAATGATGCGCGGGGGTTTCGTTTCTTCAACATCATTAAGCAGGCTCAAGATTACGACCCCAATGGCGACTACGTGAAACATTGGCTACCAGAATTAAACACAATTCCAGGCGGCAAAGTTCACGAACCCTGGAAACTTCTGCCCGTCGAGCAAGAGCGGTTTGGTGTGCGGTTAGGCGTAAACTATCCCAATCCAATTGTCGATCTATTTAAATCAGCCGAAGCTAACGAGAAAGTCTACAACGCGGCACTCAATCAAGCACCGCAAAGGAAACGACGTTAGTCCTCGATCGCACAATTCATCTGGCACGCTATTTTAGGCGCTTAATGACTGCTGGGCCAGGTGTGTGAGTTGCCCGATCGCTTTCAAGTCGGGAGAATTAACCGCCTCAGGTTCTGTTTTTAGCCACAGGAGATATTCCACATTGCCAGCCGGTCCCAACAACGGCGACCAGGTTAAGCCCTGATAGTTCCAGCCCAGCGTTTGCGCCGCTTGCAGCACTTGCCAGATAGCATCCGCTTGAGCGCTGAAGTCACGCACTACCCCATTTTTCCCGACCCGCTCTCGCCCCACTTCAAATTGAGGTTTCACTAACAAAACGACCTCTTTCGGCTCGGTCAGCAAACTCCAGAGTGCAGGGAGGATTTTTGTGAGCGAGATAAACGAAACATCGGCAACACCCAGAGTTGCCCAGGGTCGATCGCCCGCATACAAAATTTCGGGTGGCAAGTTCCGAAGATTGGTGCGCTCCAACAAGGTCACTCGGTCATCCTGGCGCAAACTCCAGGCCACTTGCCCATAACCCACATCAATGCCATAGACATGCGCCGCACCTGCCTGCAACAAACAATCGGTAAAGCCGCCAGTGGAAATGCCCCCATCCAGGCAAATGCGGCCAGCAATGGGCAAATTGAACTGGGCGATCGCTTTCGCTAACTTCTCTCCCCCCCGCGAGACGTAGGGCGATTTTTGCTTAACCTGGATGGCTGCTGCCACATCCACTTCCGTGCCGGGTTTATCTAGCAGTTGCTGATTCACCGTCACCTGACCTGCCCGAATCAGCCGCTGGGCCTGTTGCCGAGTTTCACACAGGTTTCGTTCCACCAGCAGTATATCCAATCGTTGTTTCGGCATTAGCGTTTCTTCAGGGTTGCTTTAGCCTGCTGCCACAGGGTTTCCAGTTCGGCCAGCGTATAGGTTTCCAGGGGGCGATCGGCCACCGTTTCCATCAGTTGTAATCGTTGAATAAACCGTTGATTGGTGCCCTGGAGGGCCACACTGGGATCAAGCTCGTACCAGCGAGCCAAATTCACAAGCGTAAATAGTAAATCTCCCAATTCAGCTGCTTGATGGGCTTGATCAGATGTCGCGATCGCCTCTTTAAATTCAGCGAGTTCCTCATTAAATTTATCCCATACACCTGCCACAGTTTCCCATTCAAACCCAGCAGCGGCAGCTTTTTGAGACATCTTAAGACTGGCCATCAGGGGCGGCAGCGAGCGGGCATAGCGACTTAGTTTCTGACTCAACGGTTTCGGTGCAGTTGGGTCTTCGCCTTTCTCCAGGGCTTTAATCTGCTCCCAATTTTGGTGTAGCTCATCGATCGTCTCCACTTTGACATCACCAAACACATGGGGATGCCGCCGAATTAGCTTAGTACTAATGCCCTGGGCCACATCTTGCAAGGAAAAGTGGCCGGCTTCGCTGGCAATTTGTGCTTGCAACACCACTTGTAACAGTAAATCCCCCAATTCCTCACAAATTGCGGCTGGCTGTCCGCTGCGAATCGCATCTACGGTTTCGTAGGCTTCTTCAATCACGTAAGGAATCAAAGTCTCTGGCGTTTGAGCCAGATCCCAGGGGCAACCGCCAGCGGGCGATCGCAACTGCGCTACCACTTCGACTAATTGGCTAATGGCGTTCACGAATGCCGCTGGCTGGGGAGAAGAATTGGAAGTTGTCATGCCAAGACTCGCTATTTGTTTGCTTCTACACTGTATTTTGTGGCTTGGCAAGCAAAAGAATTTAGGTGATCGAATGAAATCTAAGAAAAGTACAAAGCTTTCCTGAGAATTTCTTAACTTTGTTTACAATTTAAGGACATTGCCTATGACAAACTTGACTTAGCCTCAACCGACAAACTACTGAGTTTTGTTGTCCAGGATGCATTTGGAAACCGGGATTCCGGTTAATCTCTACATTGATTTGTAGTTCAAGTCCAGTGCAGGTTCTAACTACTACTGTCAGCTTGTTTGAGAAGTTCAATCTTGAGGGGGATTCCAGGTCTCATAAATGATACAATACTTAACATGTTTAGATTGAAGATAACAAACTGTTGGTGAACCTTATGTCAGCTCAAGCATTGTTACTAGTTGAAGTTGTAGTTGCCGTAGCCTTTCTCACAATTGCCGCCAAGATGCAAACTGAAGAGTCCCACCCTGAGACAGTTGTCATTCCAGTGAAGGTACGCGACAATCAATAACCCTTGACAACTGAGTTCCTTGTGAAATCGTGATCGGCTATACCGCTAAGTCACTTATTAACCGCTTAAGGTTGCATCCTTTTTCTACCTGTTCCCACTCCTCCCTACGCATGTTATGAAGACCTCTCAGACTTCATCTGACTTAGTTCGTACTTATTTGCGAGAGATCGGTCGTGTTCCCCTGTTGACCCATGAGCAGGAAGTTTTGTTTGGCAAACAGGTGCAGCGTCTCGTTTCATTGAACGAAACGAGAGAACACCTGGCAAATCAGCTAGGTCGATCGCCCACTTTCACAGAATGGGCGCAAGCCTGTCAATCGGTTGAGGCCGACCTGAAGCAGGCGATCGCGGAAGGCGAATACGCCAAGCGCAAGATGGTTGAAGCGAATCTCCGTCTGGTGGTGTCCGTCGCGAAAAAATACACCAAGCGCAATGTTGATTTGCTGGATCTGATTCAGGAAGGCACGATCGGGATGCAGCGCGGCGTTGAGAAGTTTGACCCAACTAAAGGCTATCGCTTTTCAACCTACGCCTACTGGTGGATTCGGCAGGCCATCACACGGGCGATCGCCGAGAAAGGCCGCACCATCCGCTTACCCATTCACATTACAGAAAAGTTAAACAAAATCAAAAAGGCGCAGCGTCAGCTTTCTCAGCAGTTGGGCCGGGCAGCTACTGCGTCTGAGTTAGCGAAGGAGCTAGACCTGACCCCTAAACAGGTTCGAGACTATCTGGAGCAAGCCCGCCAACCCCTTTCCCTGGATCTGCGAGTCGGTGACAACCAAGATACAGAGCTGGGCGAACTCTTAGAAGATCCAGGTACTTCTCCCGAAGAATTTGCGCTTCAGTCTTCCTTAAAAACCGACCTGGAAGTGCTCATGGCCGATCTCACGCCGCAACAGCGCCAAGTATTAACTCTGCGGTTTGGACTGGAGGATGGTCAGGCGATGACACTGGCCAGAATTGGGGATCAGCTCAACATCAGCCGGGAACGGGTGCGCCAGATCGAACGGGAGGCGTTGAGCAAGCTACGCAAGCGGAAATCGTTGATTGGCGAATATGTTGCCAGTTAAATAATCCTTCATTTATTCGCGGTTGCCTGTAGATTGCGATCGATAAAAGTCGATCGCTCTAGCAATCCGAATCACTCCTTGGCCTGTCACATAAGCAACTTCAGGTAAATACTCGGCAGGTGGTGTTTCGGGCGGTCGAGCGACAAAATCAGCGATCCGAAGCTGAGTAGGTTCCATTTGCAGTGCCATGATCAAACATCGGGCATTGCCTTTTGCGCCAGCGTGAGCCAGTCCCCGCAGCCGCCCCCACACCAAAATATCACCATCAGCCACGACCGAACTGCCGGGATTCAAATCACCCAAAACAACAACAGTGCCATTGTGTTTGACATCTGCGCCCGATCGCAGGGTGGTTTGCAAATATAATGGCTCGGCCAGTGCTTGGGGTGCTTCGGTAGGTTGGTTGATTTGGGTAATTGACGCTTGTTGTTCCACAGAGTAACCAGCAGTGGCCGCGGCAACAGCGGTTTGTCGCCGACTGGTGTAAACCCGTTTTAAGCGCAGTTGGACTTCCGTGAGCGCATCACCAATCTCCTGGAGTTGGCGGCCATCCAGCAGGCGATCGCGGGCTACCAGATGGACTGTCGTATCAGGTTGCCAGAGCCGTTCGCCAGAGTGCAGGCGGTGCCGAATTTGTTGTGCGACTTCATTCCAGGTGAGGCTACTGGCGGGATTTTCCTCTGCTAGATCTCCCTCCGACGGCAACATCAGTAGCAGCTTCCCAGCCTCGCTTTTGAGGCGAACTTGCTGTTCCTGCTCTGGTAACGGTTGGGTAGAATTGCTCTCCAAAGATTCCGACGGAGATGATTCAGTTGTCACTGGCTCAGAGGCAGGAGTATCGGAAAGCATACATTCGTAGATTGCGTGATGGCTGGAAGGCATCTCATTATAGGCATGTAAGTCAAATTCGGCGTAAATCTTTGATTAAAAGTTCAGACTCTCTCAGCCAGATTCTCAACGCCTTATTGGATGGCCGATCGACAGCAGCGGACTGGCAAAAGCTAGGCCAACTGGAACTCGCCAACTCGCGTCAGGCCAGCGCATTTAACCTCACGACAACTAACGTTGAGGCGCAACTTCAGCAACGAGCAGAACTGCTGCGGCTCACCTATGCAGCGTTTTGGGGAGTATGCGATCGCCACCTGGGCAATCCTGAATTTTTTCTACCGACCCTCTGGCAATTCTGGCTACCCCTGGCCCAACGTCTGGTGCAGCAGCGGCAAGCCAAAGGACATCCATTTGTTCAGGGGGTACTGGGTGGGCAAGGTACGGGCAAAACCACGTTGGGCCTGATCCTATCTACGCTACTGCAAACTCTGGGTTACAACACCCTGAGCTGGTCATTGGATGATTTATACAAAACTTACGCCGATCGGCTCCAACTCCAGCAGCAAATCCCCGAACTCGTCTGGCGAGGGCCACCTGGCACCCATGATGTGGGGTTGGGTATTCAGGTTTTCGACCAACTTCGCCACCCCCGACCCAACACCCCCATTGCCATTCCTCGCTTTGATAAATCGCTGCACAACGGCATGGGCGATCGCATTGCGCCAGAATTCGTTCAAAACATGGATGTGGTGTTATTTGAAGGGTGGTTTGTGGGTGTGCAGCCAATTGAGCCGATCGCTTTCGTGCATCCACCCGCGCCCATTCAAACGGAGGTCGATCGCGCCTTTGCCCGAGCCTGCAACGATCGCTTGCAAGATTACCTACCCCTCTGGCAACAGTTGGATAGTTTGTGGGTCTTGTACTCGCCCGATTACCAGCTCAGCAAACAGTGGCGACAACAAGCCGAAGCGAAAATGAAAGCCGTTGGCAAACCGGGTATGACCAACGCCGAAATTGATGCTTTTGTTGAATACTTCTGGAAAGCTCTTCACCCGGATTTGTTCATGCGTCCCACCTTAGCCCAAGCCGATTTAGTGATTGCCATTAACCCTGATCATTCTTTGGGGGAGATGTATTGCTTGCCGTAAACTTAACTGGATTTCGGTTGTGTTTCGGTAAACAGGTTATCTGTAAGGGTCAACAGACATGACATCCAACATTCCGCCGCCGCCGCTTCAAGCAAAATTGTCCAGATCCAGTTGAAAGCGGCGCGAAATCTCTAAAATTAATCTGGCATAGCAACTCAGATGAGGAGAAATCGGTGAACGTTGCAGAACTGTTTCAAAAGGGCGGCCCCACAATGGTGCCCCTGCTTCTGCTCTCAATCCTGGCGTTGACGGCGATCTTTGAGCGATCGTGGTTTTGGTTTGGCGTCTTAACCAAAGAGCGCGAAACGGTGAATCGGGTGCTGGACTCGACCCGCCGCAGTGATTGGGTGACGGCAACCGAAGTCGCGCGGCAAGCCTACGACCAACCGATCGGGCGATTTCTCTACAGTCCCTTGCAACTGAAAGAAGCCGACCCAGAACTCTTTCGTCTAGCGTTGGAAGCATCTGCCGATGAAGAACTGGCCGGTATGCGCCGAGGCGACAAAATCCTGGAAGCTGTCATTGCCCTAGCGCCTCTCCTGGGACTGCTAGGAACCGTTATTGGCTTAATTATTTCGTTACGCGAGATCCGCATTGGTGATATCGGTGGCGAATCAACCGCAGCCGTCACCGGTGGGATTGGAGAGGCACTCATTAGTACAGCCGCCGGTCTGGTCGTCGCAATTCTGGCCTTAGTGTTCTACCGTTTATTTCAGGCCTTTCTGTTCAATCAAGTCAAGGTATTTCGCAAGGCGGGGAATGAACTGGAACTGCTCTACCGTCAACGCTGGGCTGAGACCCAACGCAATGGTTCGGTTGGGGTCGATCGCCCTGCTGCGTTGATCGAACCCAATGCGATGGAATCCTGATCCGCTTCTCCTGCTGCCCATTTTCTCTTCTTTCTTCCGCCCATGAAAATTCACGACGATCTCCCCGCTGAAGACGTGCAAATTCAGATCATTCCGCTGATTGACGTGATCTTTTGCATCCTGACATTTTTCATCCTGGCCGCCCTGCAATTCACTCGTCAGCAGGCGATCAACGTGGAATTGCCGAGAGCCAGCACCGGCACCCCGTTATCCGTTCCAGGGTTGGGCGACAACCGCTTTCGTGAGATGAGGGTGGTGACGATCGCCCCAACGGGTCAACTCTATGTGGATCAACGTCCGGTCGATCGCGCCCAATTGGCTCAGGAATTGCAAGCCTACTTGACCAAAAATCCGGGGGGGATGCTGGTGCTAAACGCCTCGCCCAGTGCGTTTTACAACGATGTGATTCAGGTAGTCGATGTGATGCGATCGGTAGGGGGCGATCGGGTTGCCCTCGCCACACTTCCCACCGCCGCTCCCAATCCTGGCGGGCTGCCGCCCCAACCCGGAGTCTCTCCCCTGCCTGCTCCTACGCCGACGTTCGATCCTTTCGCACCCTTTAACCCTTCCCCGGAACCCGGTTCCATCCCCGGCGCAACAATCAGTCCCTTAAGTCCCAATGGGACAGCGTCTCCTACTCCATCTCGCTAACCGGGACGATAAGGCTAGATGAATGAGAACGAACCGGATTGGTTACTTTTTTGTGTGCAAACTCCGCTAGGTTGTGAGATCCGCTTGAGCGCTAACTATTGGAATGTGATTGCTCAGATTAAACACCCAATCATGGCTAGACGAGAATTAGAAGTACGGGAAACTTTAGTTCAACCCGATCAAATTCGGCGTAGTCGCAATGATCCGCAAGTTTATTTGTTCTACAAGCTTAAACAAGAGCAGCGATGGCTTTGTGCCGTGGTTAAGCGATTGAACGGGGATGGTTTTTTGATTACAAGCTACCCAACAGATGCAATAAAGGAAGGAGAAATTGTATGGCAGAAGTAAAGGTTTACTACGACAAAATTGGTAACACCCTAACAGTTTGGTTTGGAAATGCTCAAGATGAATATGTTTGTGAAGAAACGGGTAATGAAGTGATTTTGATGAAAGACAAACACGGGGCAGTGATTGGCTTTGAAAAGCTGAACTACCTCGTTGCATCGCCTGAAAACCTCAAAATCTCCTTCGAAACGGCAAGTGTATGATACAGTGCGTAGCTTAACGACTCAAAAGTTGAAAAAATTTTGATCAAGCCGAAAAGGAGAAGCGCTGCAGAATGGGGTTCAAGCGTTGGATCAGGCAAAGCGTTGGGGGGCAGCGAGTGGTGCGATTTTTGCGGCGATCGTCCGTTTTTCTCCTGTTATGCTGCTGTCTGCTTTCGCTCACGAGTTGTCAGGCGAGCGTATTAAGAAGTCGGGCAGCGCAAGGGGCACAGATTGTCTTAAGTACGCTGACTGATCCTAAAACGTTTAACTTTGCCAATAATCAAACTTTTCCCAATATTTTTCTGTTTGCCTACGAGGGTTTGACCCGTGAAGATGGGCAGGGAAATATCCTACCTGCCCTGGCGGAATCCTGGCAGATTTCGGAAGACAAGCAGCGGGTGACATTCACCTTACGGGACGGGCTGAAATGGTCAGATGGGCGATCGTTGACGGCGGATGATGTGGTGTTTACCTATCGGGATGTGGTGTTCAACCCGGATGTGCCCACCGATTCAAAAGACTCGATCCGCATTGGTCCCAACGATCGCTTTCCGCAAGGCGTGTTTCCCCAGATTCGTAAAATCGACGATCGGCGAGTGGAATTCATCCTGCCGGAACCGTTTGCGCCCTTTCTCCGAGCCACTGCCGCCCCCGATGGCATCATGATCATGCCGAAGCACAAACTGGAGGCGACACTTAAAACCAAAGGTGCAGACGGCAATTTGCAATTCATCTCCACCTGGAACACCGACACGCCGCCGCAAGAAATCGTCGTCAACGGGGCCTATTTGCTCGATAGCTACACTCCTGGTCAGCGCCTAGTGTTTCGCCGCAACCCCAACTATTGGCGCAAAGATGCGGCAGGCAACCCGCTCCCGCGCATCGATCGCATCATCTGGCAATTCATTGAAAACACTGACACCCAATTGATTCGGTTTCGGTCCGGTGAGTTGGATGTGATGGGAGATGCGCGGCCGTTGCGCCCGGAATATTTTTCCTTACTCAAGCAAGAAGATCGGCGCGGCAACTTCCAGGTATATAACGGCGGTCCCTGGTCGGGGGTGCTGTATATGACCTTCAATCTCAATCCGGCAAAGGATAAAGATGGTAACCCGATCGTTGATCCGATTAAGCTCCGTTGGTTCAGTAATCTGGCGTTTCGCCAAGCGATCGCCCACGCTATTGATCGCGATCGCATTAACAACAATGTGTTTCGCGGCTTGGGGATTGTGCAAAATTCGCCCGTCTCGGTGCAAAGTCCCTATTTCCTCACCCCCGAAAAGGGTTTGAAAGTATACGACTACGATCCCGCCAAAGCCAAGCAGATCCTGACAGCGGCCGGATTTCAATACAATGCCCAGCAGCAACTTCTGGATGCCGATGGTAATCGGGTTCGCTTCACTCTCCTGACTAACGCGGGCAATAAAGTCCGAGAAGCGATCGGTGCCCAGATTAAAGCCGATCTGAGTAAAATTGGCATCCTGGTCGATTTCACCCCAATTAACTTCAACGTTTTGGTGGAAAAAACCTCGACCACCCGCGATTGGGATGCTCACATGATCGGCTTCACGGGTGGCATCGACCCCCACGGCGCGGCGAACCTGTGGATGAGTACGGGCGGTTCCCATTCCTTCAACCTGAAGCAGCAAATGGGACAACCCCCGCTCCAGGGCTGGCAACCGTACCCCTTTGAACAAGAGATCGATCGCCTGATGATTGCGGGGGCACGTGAACTAGACGAAACCAAGCGCCAAGCAATTTATGCTGAATATCAGCGGGTTGTGCAGGATAACCTCCCCGTGATTTTCCTGGTCAACGATCGCGCTTTGATGGCCGCCCGCAATACGATCGACGGCATTGACTATTCCGGCTTACCCAGTTGGGGCTTGTGGAACATCGATCAACTGAGTGTCGGCAAGTAAGATGTGAAGTACTGCCTCTGCTTTCCTGCCCTCTCCCTTCCATTACAGTAAAAGTAGACGCTTTTTTGCTTGACCCGTGACTCAACCCGAAGCTATTCGCCATCTCCTCAACGCTGTTGCCCAGGGAGACGTCTCCCCAGAACACGCCCTGGAAAAACTCAAGTATCTGACCTATGAACCCGTTGATGATTTTGCCCGCATCGATCACCACCGGGCATTACGTACCGGATTTCCAGAGGTAATTTGGGGTCCGGGCAAAACGCCAGAGCAAATTGCGCGGATTATGGAAACGATGCGGCAACAAACCCCTGTGGTGATGGCAACTCGGATTGAACCAGCGGTATATGACCGACTGCGCTCAATGGTGCCGGGATTGCATTATTACGCGCTGGCGCGGATTTGTGCCGTGCAGGGACGGAATGAGACAAATCAACCCTACCCTCTTACTCCCTCGCGTCCGGGTTTAGTGAGTGTACTGTCTGCTGGAACTGCGGATTTGCCCGTTGCCGAGGAGGCCGCCATCACTGCCGAATTGTCGGGGTTCCAGGTCAAGCGCTTGTGGGATGTAGGCGTTGCGGGTATTCATCGGTTACTGAGCCAGCGAGAAGTGATCGCTGAAGCCGATGTGTTGATCGTCGCGGCCGGCATGGAAGGGGCACTGCCCAGCGTGGTTGCGGGACTGGCCGATTGTCCGGTGGTGGCGGTGCCAACCAGTATTGGCTACGGAGCCAGTTTTAACGGGTTGGCCGCCCTCCTCTCGATGCTCAACTCTTGCGCCGCCGGGGTGGCAGTCGTCAACATCGACAATGGTTTTGGGGCAGCGATTCTTGCTGGCCAAATTTTGCGCACTGCCGGACGCTTGCGCGGTCATGAATTAAACCATTAAGCATAGGGTAGGTTTTGAGTAGGATTGGGCCGCAACCAAATAAATCTCAACAAAACCCGCCCCTACAAACTATGACATTAGCAATCGCGCTGTTTATGCGGGTGGGTTTTGAAGCACGATCGCTATTTATCCTGCTGGTTAGCTTGGAGTTGTTCTAGTTGGGCGATCGGTTGTTAAATAAAGTAGCAAACTCTGTGAAATGGTTATCATGCCTGACACTCACAGTCGAGACGGTCACGCCACTTCATTTAATCTACACTTCTAAGACACGTTTCAGTTCAACTAAAATCTATCGCAGGGATGTTTTTGTAGCCAATGTTTTGCCGGCGAAATGAAACTTTTGCGAAAGTTAGTATATAAAAACAATCACAAGTATTGGGATATCGAATTTTCATTGAGGTAGGCATTAGAGTTAATAGGTAAATAAACTGACTTATTAGTGAAGTTAATCGCCATCTCAAAGTGTATCTAAATTGCCAATTTTTCAGAGAGTTAAAGGTTATGATTCTGCAGTCTTTAATGCGTCAACAGAATTTATGCATCTAAGTCTTTGAAATGAAAATAAGTTTGTACTTATATAAGCCAAACTTGATATTTTCTCGTGTTCTCTTGATTCAGCAACAATACAAGATTGGTGTTTATCTACTCAGAAATCAAGCCTATGAAAACTCAACCGTCGTTGCTAGACATTTCAATTCCAGAGGCGCTTACTGCAATGGAGACCGGAAAACTCTCCGCCGTAGGATTGACGCAGTACTACCTTGATCGCATCTCAATTTATGACGATGAACTCACTGGTAATTATTTGAATGCAGTTGTAACGCTCAGTCCGGATGCCATTGAACAGGCTAAAAAATTAGATCAGTTGCGCGCCGAGGGTACTATTCTTGGCCCTCTGCATGGTATTCCTGTCATGGTAAAGGATTCTTACAATGTTGAAGGACTGGCAACCACGGGAGCCGTTCGAGGATTTGAAGATTTTGTTTCAGATGATGATGCATTTGTTGTTAAAAAACTACGGGAAGCTGGAGCCATCATTCTGGGCAAAACTAACATGGACAGTTTCGCCAGTGGTGTTAGAGGATTTAGTAATTTATTTGGAGGTACTCGTAATCCTTACAATCTGGAAAAAGAAACAGGGGGATCAAGTTCTGGCACTGGAACTGCGATCGCCGCTAATTTTGCAATGGCAGGCATGGGCGGTGAGACTGGAGGATCGATTGTAATTCCTAGTGCTGCAAACTCTTTAGTCGGAATGAAGCCGAGTCGTGGTCTTGTCTCGGTTGATGGCACAATTCCACTGTCACCGTTTCGAGATGTAATTGGTCCCATGACTCGTAGCGTTACTGACACTGCGATCATGATGGACGTATTAGCTCAAGAGGACCAAAACGATCTGTGGTTTTCTTATAAGCCCAAAGGATCTGAGAATCGTCCAGCATCCTATGCTTCTCCAGAAGTTCTCAATGATACTGCGCTTCAAGGAAAAACTCTCGCGATTCCAAAGATTTATGTTGGCAAAGATCAAAATTTAGGAGCAGGATTCAGGCTTGATCCCGAAATCGAGAAACTCTTTGAGGAGGCTAAGCAAACATTAATCCAGCAAGGTGCAACAGTAATTGAGGTCGATACTGCCCCTTACCTCTCGAAATGGCTTAATCGTGCAGCGGAATGGGAATACGGCTGGCCAGATGATCTGTTTCCTGATTGGAACCGAGAAAGTGCCGCTTACTACCTAGAGGAATTCATTAAGAACCTTAACAATCCAAGAATTGATTCCCTGCTTGATGTTAGAGCTGCCATTACAGGAGAGTTCTCTGACACAGCTTTGGTGCAAACTTTGAATGCACTGGAAAAAGGTACACCACGATCGTTTGAAGATGAAGCCCTACAAATAGCTCTCAGCGCATTAGAGAAATGGCGAGTCAACGACTTTGAACCATTTGTGCAACAACTTAATATTGATGCGTTTGTATTTCCTACTTTACGAGCTGTCATACCTAATGAATCTGGCCCCACAGGTCCCATTCCGTTTAACCGTAACGCTGATGCGGAATCGAATGTGATGGGGTTACCCGTAGTTACAGTTCCCATGGGTTACACCAGTGGGAATGCTCCCGCTTCTTTGAGCTTTATGGGGGACTATTACGGTGAAGCGGAAATTTTGGGTTTTGCCTATGACTTTGAACAAGCGACAAACTACCGCCAATTACCCAATACCGTACCAGATCTTGCCAAAGTAGACGACCTGCTTTACGGAGGCATTGATTTAGACAGAAGTGAAGGCACAACCTTTGTCCTAGTGCCAGGACCTGGTAGAGACGTAATTGTAGATTATAAAATTGAGTTGGATCAGATTCGATTGGGGCAAGGAATTCGATTTAGTGATCTAACAATTACGCCAGTTGGACAAAATACTCGCATTGAGTTAGGGTCTGATGTATTAGCAGTATTAAAAGGGGTTGATGCAAGTTTACTAATGGTTACTGAGTTTGTCTGAGCAAATTGACAAGCTGAAACCTTGTTGATAGTCTTACAGCTTCATAGTCGTTCCACTTCACCCACCCCACGTAACGCAGGTTCCTTTGCAACTCAACCAACCATGTTGATACGTACTGATGCAGCGCGATTGTTGGCTGGGTAGTCTATACACATCTCGATTCAGATTATGACAACTGTTAGCGTTGAGCCCAGTTCGAGGCATAAACCATCAATTCCTCTAGATCAGCTGGCTTACTCAGGTGAGCCTAAAAGCCTGCCTCCAGAGCTTTATTAATACTTTTCTGATCGACATAGCCAGATAGGACGATCGCGATCGCCTTATTTTTTTGATCGGCGACTAATGACTGAAAAAAGACATCAATGGTCTTGATCCGCCTGAGTGTTTAATCACAGGTGGCCAATTGAAACCGTCCTTGGGCGATCGTCATCTGGACATTGGATGGAATCACATACACAGAATTCGCCTGCACTACCATGCCGTCTGCCACAGTCACCACGGGCATTCGCGTCGTGCGGGCTAATAGTTCACTCAGCAAGCTCTCCTGCCCCGGCGACAGATGCTGCACCAGCACAAACCCCATGTCCATCAATCGGCAAATGGTTGAGCAGTTCGGAGAAGGCATTTAGCCCACCCGCAGAGGCACCAATGCCCACAATGAGAAAGTCGCCGTTTGCAAAATCGGGAGGAGACATAAGGGGGTTCAGTGGCAAATCTTTAGGTTATCAAGCGAAGAAAGGCCAATTATCAGAGAATCTACCGAAACTTCTTGATAATATCGTTTTGGGGTAAATAGGCCGCAATTTCCGTTTCCATATTTTCTTGAAAGGAATATCTACGATCGCGATTACTGTTTGCTACACCAAAAACTCCGTGCGATCGCTCCTCTGTTCCTGCTCACTTTTGCGCTTGTGGGAAGGGGTTTCCCAAGAAGATATTGTGTTAGCGTTCCACGAACTTGAGCTGAGGCCGTGTACGGAGTTTGCTGTAGCAACGTAGTAGAAGCAATTTGAGGAAAATTTTGGGGAGTTGAGTAATGCTGCAATTTCATCCCTTGGGCATGGGTCAACAGATTGTTGAAACAACTCTCGGCTCCATGGTGTTTTACACGCCCGTGGGTGAACCCTGGCGATCGCCTGCTCCCGCTGCCCAACCCTTGCTATTCCTGCATAACTTCGGCGGCGGCGCGTCGGGTTACGAATGGTCAAAGGTCTATCCGGCGTTTTTAGATGAATATCGCGTCATCGTGCCTGACTTGATTGGCTGGGGTCAGTCTGACCATCCTGTGCGCGATTACCAGGTGGAGGATTACCTCACGACACTCACCGAAGTCATTGAGAAAACCTGCACCCAGCCCGTGATTGCGATCGCCGCTTCCCTCACTGGAGCCATCACGATTCGCCTCGCCATTCAGCGACCTGACCTGTTCAAGGCGCTGTTCCTCACCTGCCCCTCTGGGTTTGCCGACTTTGGGCAAGATTCTGGCCGCCGCTTACCGCTTCAAGTCATCAACACACCACTGTTGGATCAGTTCATCTACGGTCTGGGTGCGATGAACGAATTCGCTGTGCGCAACTTTCTGGAGCAGTTTTTGTTTGCCAATCGCGATCGCATTTCTCCAGAAATCGTGCAAGCCTATCTCGAATCAGCCACTCAGCCGAATGCTCAATATGCCGCCCTCGCCTTCTTGCGGGGTGATTTGTATTTTGACTTAGCCAACTATTTATCGCAATTAACAGTGCCCACCGCGATCGCCTGGGGCGAACAGGCGCAATTTACCACCGTTGAACTGGGCCAACGATTGGCTAAATTGAATCCCAAAATGGTCAAGTTATTTGTGCAAATTGCCGAAGCGGGGGTATTGCCCCAACTGGAACAACCCGCGCTGCTGATTAGCGTCTTAAAAGTTTTCTTAGTTGAGTGCCAGTCTGAATCTGCGTGAATCGAACTCGGAATACACCGGGCGATCGCAATTCGATTACAATCTGTAATGTTCTCACGCCCCAAGGGAAGAAAATCTATGCCATTAGCAGTTGGCGATACGGCTCCTAACTTCACTGTTAAAGACACCAACGGCAATACGGTTACGTTGTCAGACTATGCTGGAAAACCCGTTGTGTTGTACTTCTACCCCAAAGACGACACACCCGGTTGCACCAAGGAAGCGTGCAGCTTTCGAGACAACTACCAGCAATATCTCAGTCAGGGAATTACCGTCTTCGGAGTCAGTCTAGATGACGAAGCCTCCCACCAGGCGTTTACTCAAAAATTCAATTTACCGTTTCCCCTGTTGGCGGATGTTGATGGTGCTATTACCCGCGCTTACGATGTTTTAGGCGAACGGAATGGTTTTTCTTATGCCCAACGAGTCACCTATGTGATCGGAGCCGATGGCAAAATTAGCCAGGTCTACACCGCCGTCAACACGGAAACCCACGCAACTGATATTCTGACGGCGATCGGCACTTAGGAATGAGGATTAGATAAAGTAGCAAATTTTGTGGAATGGGCATCCTGCCTGTCATTCACAGCCGAGACGGCTATGCCACTTTATTTAATCCATACTTTTCTCAGCGCGACAATCTCCGATCGCCCAATTCCACTTGTAATGTCACCGCGATCGCGATGGCCTTGCATTACTTTGGGGTGCGCTCCAGGCGTGGCGACCAACTGGAAAATGAACTGCTGCAATGGGTCATTAATCGCTATGGCAACGATCGGCAAACCGATAACCACATCCTGGCGGAACTGATCAAAGCCTCCGGTTTCCCCCGCTCCAGTTTCTCCACTCAACGCAAATGGGCTGAGGCCAAAAATGAACTACTTCATCGTCGGCCTGTAGTGTTGGGCGGCGACTTTACTGCCAGCGGCCACATTGTTTGCCTGATCGGGTATACACCCCAGGGTTACATCGTGAACGATCCCTGGGGCAACGCTTTGACAGGATACACCAGCTACGAAGGACGCAAACTCCTTTATCCTTATAGCTACATGGATCGTGTCGCTGGCCCCGATGGTCAGGTTTGGGCCCATTTCTTCGCTAAATGATTGGGAGGTGCCGATGCCCCGCTTCAACCCCTATACCCTACAGTTGCAAATCACCCGGATGTTCCAACAGGGACAATCTTTCTTTGCCATCACTAAGGTGCAGGACTGGTTGAAGGAACGTAACGAAGATCCCAATGCCTACGACATTTTGTTTCACGAGAGACCTGCGCCTCCCGGGTCTAGTGAAGTGATGGTGATCGAAATCGAGTTGAAACGAAAAGACGGTCAACCCGTTGATCCCTGGTTGCAACAGGAAGTCAATCGTTGAAGCCCGATCGCTGCCCTCTCCACGCCTACCCCTTGCCCCCTTGCTCTCCCATTGCTCCATGTACCTTCGATCGCTCTACCTGAAGCAGTTTCGCAATTATGGAGAACAGCAGGTTGAATTTACTGCACCCAAGACGATTTTGGTAGGCGATAACGCCCAGGGCAAGTCGAATTTGTTGGAAGCGGTGGAATTGTTGTCTACGTTGCGCTCACACCGCACTGCTCGCGATCGGGATTTAGTCCGAGAAGGGAGCGCGATCGCTCAAATTTCAGCCCATCTAGAACGCGATTTGGGCGCGGCAGATCTGTCCCTGGTGTTGCGAGCTAATGGCCGTCGCGCTGTCGCCTTAAACGGCCAAACCCTGCGCCGTCACCTGGATTTCTTAGGCACATTAAATGTTGTGCAGTTTTCCAGTCTAGATTTAACCCTGGTGCGGGGTGGCCCTGAACAACGGCGGCATTGGCTAGATTCTCTGCTGATCCAGCTTGAACCCATCTACGCGGCGATTTTGCAACAATACAACCAAATCTTGCGACAGCGAAATGCTTTGTTGCGAAGTCAAGAGTCGCAGGCAGCCATCCAGGAAACCACTCCCCCGCTGTTCCCCGCCGCGGCCGCTCCCCCAGCTTTGCCCTCCTCTCCCAACGAGCTTGCCCTCTGGGATGCCCAATTGGCGGTGGCGGGAACGCGGGTAATTCGCCGTCGATCGCGGGTATTGCAGCGGCTGGCACCTTTAGCAAACTACTGGCATCGGGCGATTAGCGGCAGTACGGAGGAATTAGCCATCCACTATTTGCCCAATGTTGCAACTGCGCAAGATGAACCGGAAATCGTACAGGCGGCATTTCTGGCAAAGATCAAAGAACGGGCGATCGCTGAGCAATATCAGCACACATCCCTGGTTGGCCCGCACCGGGATGAAGTGGAATTTACGATCAATCAAACGTCTGCGCGTCAGTATGGTTCCCAAGGCCAACAGCGAACTTTGGTGTTAGCTCTAAAGTTGGCAGAACTGAAACTAATTGAAGACGTGATTGGCGAGCCACCGTTACTGTTATTGGATGATGTTTTGGCCGAACTTGATCTAAATCGCCAAAATCAACTGCTGGATGCGATTCAGGAGCGGTTTCAGACTTTAATTACAACCACGCATTTGGGGTCTTTTGATGCTCAATGGCTGAGTTCTTCCCACATTTTCTCGGTCAAGGCGGGGCGACTGTACCCAACCTGACTAGCAGCTACTGCCAGTCGGTGAAATAGAAGAGTTTGAATATGCTGCAATTCCAGAACCAACAACCATGGCGGGCATGGCGCTGGCAGGGCTGGGTTTGACGGTGCTGCGTCGGCAGAAACGCAAGTAGAAGCGACAGACGGCTTACCCAAAATCGGCATTGGCAAAAAACTTTGACCAAACTTTTCAATGGCTGAAGTGGGAATCTCTTCCAATTTTGGTGATTATTACTATAATTGGAGTGTCCTGGCACCAACTGGTTCTTCCTATGGCGACTCAAACTCAACTGCCTATCCCAGCATTTTTTACTCCAGAGCGAGTGGGGGAGGTGTGGCGCGTTCCCTATCAGCAACGGGCCGCCGCCGCGATCGACTGGGCCAAGCAGCACGGCATCCGCCCTGCCTCTACAGATCGCAAACGGGTGTGTTTGCTGGCGATCGATGTCCAGAATACGTTTTGCATTCCTGAATTTGAATTATTTGTGGGTGGGCGATCCGGGAAGGGGGCAATAGAAGACAATGTGCGGTTGTGCGAGTTTATTTATCGCCACTTGGACAGCATCACCGAAATTGTCCCCACAATGGACACGCACACTGCGGTGCAAATCTTCCATCCGGTCTTTTGGCTCAGTGCCGCAGGTGACCATCCCATTCCCACTGCAACCGCCATCTCTTATCAGGATGTGGAACAGGGAGTGTGGCGAGTCAACCCCGCGATCGCTCCCAGCCTTGGGCTTACGGTTGAGGCACTGCAGCACCACGCTTTACACTACACTCGCCAACTCACCCAAGACGGCAAATATCCTTTAACGGTGTGGCCCTATCATTCCATGTTGGGTGGCATTGGACACGCGATCGTTTCTGCTGTGGAAGAAGCTATGTTCTTTCATGACATCGCCCGCAGTAGCCAGACCTGCTTTGAACTCAAAGGCAACTATCCCCTCACTGAAAACTATTCAGCTCTAAAACCAGAAGTAACGCAAGGAGCCGACGGCACGCCGATCGCACCCAAAAACTCGCGACTCATTCAAAAACTCTTAACCTTCGATGCTGTGGTGGTGGCGGGGCAAGCCAAAAGTCACTGTGTGGCCTGGACGATCGCAGATTTGCTAGCCGAAATCCAGGCAATCGATCCCACCCTGGCTCAAAAAGTCTATCTCCTGGAAGATTGCATGTCGCCCGTCGTTGTCCCAGACATCGTAGACTTCACCGAACAAGCCAACATTACATTCCAACGCTTTACAGAAGCAGGAATGAACTTAGTGCGATCGCTCGACGCAACCACCATTTTTGACTCATAGCAAGAGGATCTGAGGCTGCTCTTACCCCAGCACTCAGACGTTATGAGCATGAATTAAATCAAGTGGGATAGCCGTTTCGGCTGTCCGAGACAGGCAGATGCCGATCCCACAGAATTTGCCACTTTATTTAATCCTCATTACCTTAGCCAAAATCTGATTTAGAAACTCATGCGCCTCCGCTAGGGAGAAATGTCGGGGCTTGCCCTGGTAAATAATTTGATATTTATCTGCATACTCACCATCTCCATGTCCCGAAATCAAATGATGATGAAATGCGATTTCTGCTAAATCATGAATTTCGTGTCTTAAGTGGTTTTGTTCGGCGATCGATGATGTTGATGTCATAAAATCTGCCTCCCTCTAACGTTTACACAGAACCTATTTGTAATTGATTTCACCTTCAACTTCACCCACCGCAGGTTTTAGGTCGATCGACAGAGGTGGTTACATTCCTTTGATAGATGTGAAATTGCCTCGAGTTCGATAAGGTCAAGCTGCGTAGTAATGTTCATTGAACTCATGCTTTTAGAACAAGATAGCCAGATCAACCGAGTAAATGCGCGAAAAACTGATGCCTTCGACATTTTTAATTTCAAGTATTTTACTGGACCAAATCCATATCTCAACACGGGCGCTTATGTATTCGATTTTGCTTTGACTGGCAATCAGGAGCCACTTCCAACGGCGCACTATCTGGAAGTGATCGGCGATCGCTATCCGCACCTCAAAGAAGAACCCTACGACACCCTGGCCCATTTGTTTGCTCGTACCGTTGTCGAAGTGGGCAAACTCGATATGGATTTGCACTTGACGCGCTGGGCCGTCACCAATTGCCCCAAAGATTGCCTGCGAATCGCGGTGGAATGTTTACACGTCCGGACGACTCGTGCTGTTGTTTTTGCAGTGTGGGATTGGTTTGAAGCCATCACACAAGATCGAAACCTTTGGATTGAAGACCAGATTGAAGTCATTCAAGATGTCTTTCGCCAATCGGTATACGGTGGGCCAACGGTTTATGCCTTGCTGAAAACGGCGCACGATCAGGGCATCCCCACGTTTTACTTGTGGGATGAAGGCTTGATGCAGTATGGCTACGGCAAAAAGCAAGTGCGGGGAATTGCAACCACATTCGATTGTGATAGCCACATTGATTCCGATTTTACGACGCAGAAAGACGATTGCAAGGCATTTCTGGGAACAATGGGCTTCCCCGTACCCCAGGGAAGAATCGTTTACACTGTGGACGAAGCGTTAGAGGCGGCTGAGCGGGTGGGCTATCCCGTGGCTGTCAAACCCGTTGTGGGGCATAAGGGCATTGGCGTTACTGCCGACGTACAAACCGATCGCGAATTGGAACAAGCCTTTGACCGGGCACTCGCGGCGATCGCCCCTGATCAACCCAGTCGCATCATCGTGGAGCAAAGCATTTCTGGCAAAGATTATCGCTTGCTCTGTGTGAATGGGCGCTTTGTGGCTGCGACAGAACGTCGTCCGGCCTGTGTGACGGGTGATGGCGAGTCTACCATCCAAACCCTAATTGATCGGGAAAATCGGACGGTTGCCCGCTCTGATACCCCCACATCGCCGATGAGTAAAATCAAATGCGACAACGCGATGCATTTGTATTTGGCAGAACAGGGCTTAGCTTTGGACAGTGTGCCGGAGCGTGATCACGTTGTATATCTGCGCAAAGTTGCTAATTTATCAGCCGGTGGCATCAGCCTGGATGCCACGCAAATCATCCATCCCGATACCATCGTCCTGGCGCAGGATATCGCCCAACATTTTCGCCTCACCTGTTTGGGTATCGATGTCATTTCACCCGACTTGGCTCAATCCTGGAAAGAAGGGAATTTCGGCATTTTAGAAATTAATGCAGCTCCTGGCATTTACATGCATCTCAAACCGGCGATCGGCGAAAGTGTAGATGTTCCAGCGCACATCCTCAAAACCTTTTTTAGCACTGGTGAGGCAGCTCGCATTCCTATCATCAGCTTCAATCGCGTTACCATTGCTGAGGTGCAGGAAGTCATTGATCATATTCTGTTGCAGCACCCTGACTGGACGATCGGAGCTGTGTGTCAGGATGCGGTTTTCATCAACCGATCGCAAAAGAATCGCCATCCCGATCACAATACCAATGTTCAAAACTTGCTGCGTCATCCCAAATTAGATTTGCTGATTGCTGAATATCCCGATGAGGTTTTGGCCAGAGACGGCATGTTCTACTTTGGCAGCAACTTGGTTGTTCTGAATGACCCAACCGAAACGGAAATGCTGTTGGCCAGAGATGTCTTTGAACACTCCACTACTGTGATTAAGAAGCAAGAAAACATCTCAATTCAACGCATAGGTTTATTTGAGCAGTATGCTTTGGGCGAAACGGAACCCTTCAGCCGGGTTTATCTAAAAGAAATTGGCACAATCTTATAAGGCCAACTTTGGGTAGAACAATGACCCAATCCGGTTCCTCTGATTCAATCAACAATCCGTTGCATCACTTTACTAACCGCGCCGAAGACTACCAAAAATATCGGCCCATTCATCCCGCTGCGGCGATCGACACAATCCTGGCCGGTTTGAATTCACCGGAGCAACTAGTAGCGGCTGACATTGGCGCAGGCACTGGTATTGGCTCCCGGTTACTGGCTGAGCGAGGCATACAAGTCATCGCGATCGAGCCGAGTGTGGACATGCGAACTGCCGCCCAACTCCATGCTCAGGTCAGGTTTAGGGATGGCACAGCGGAGCAAATTCCTTTAACAACTGGGACGATCGACCTGGTAACAGTATTTCAAGCCTTCCACTGGTTTGAGTTCGATCGCAGCCTGCAAGAATTTCATCGCATTCTCAAACCTGGGGGACGGTTGGCCTTAATCTGGAGCGTTTGGGATCAACAACAACCCGTATCCAACCAATACACTCGCCTGCTTCACAACGCCTCGCGTCACCCTATCCAGATCTCCTCCTCCCAATCACCTGACCGAAGCTGGCTCAACCATTTTCGTTATCAATTATTTTGGTGGGGAGTGTGGCTGCCCAATTTTACAAACCTTCAACTGCACAAATTTACATTTACCCAGACGTTAGACTTAGCTGGCTTAATTGGTTTGGCTCACAGTCAAGGTTTTACCCCATCCAGTGGCACGGCTCTCGATGCCCTCATTACAGAATTATCAAAATTTCATCACCGCTTCTGTAATACGCAGGGACAGGTCGAGCTAGCCTATCGCACTCGTTTATACACAGCCCAACGAAGTTGAGGGTTTGTCGCGTGGTGCCCTTGCATGAAACGTCTTTACCGACGGTGGGCGATCGCAAACCGTTCAATTCCTGCCAGATCCTTGTTGATTCTGATGTTGGTGTAATTCCCATCCTCGTAGAGTAAGTTCGCGACCGTTTCCGCCTGCCCAGCCATCATCTCGACCAACCAAATTCCGCCCGATCGCAAATACGCTGGTGCAACTCTAACCAAATGGCGAAGACAGTTCAGGCCATCATCGCCGCCATCCAAGGCTAAATGCGGCTCGTGTTGAGCTACCTCTGGTTGCAGTGCTAGCACCTGTTGACTGGGAATATAGGGCGGATTTGAGACAATTCCATCCAATGTTCCCTGGAGATGGGCTAGTGGCTGCAACCAGGAACCCTGATAAAAGCAAATTTGATGTGTCAACTGATAAGCCGCGGCATTGGCCTGAGCGATCGCCAACGCCGCCCCACTCACATCCACGGCGTGAATCGTTGCCGCTGGAAACACAGTTGCCAACCCCAGTGCGATCGCGCCACTTCCAGTCCCCAAATCCGCCCAGTGCCTCTCCTCTACCCTCGGCCCCCTGCCCTCGGCTCTCACTTCCTGCACAGCCAAATCAATCAACAATTCCGTTTCAGGCCGCGGGATCAAAACGGCAGGAGCAACCTGGAGGGAAAATTCTCGCCAGGAAGTCTTTCCTGCCAGATATTGCACTGGAGCTCGTTGATTGATTCGCTGCTCCCACAAAGGTTTTAACGTGTTAGCAGGAATATTTAGGGCCAGTTGCGGTTGATGCTGAAAGGAACCGAGGCGAAGTGCCAATTGATCTAAATCAGTAAAGGCTTGCAGCAGCCAATCTACTTCAGCCAGCGAAATATCGTGGGCGATCGCCGTTTGTCTGGCCCATTGCCACCAGTTCCACAACTCCTCCCCTGAGATGAAAGACTCTCGCCCCGTAGTGAGAGACGAGAGGACATCATTCTCAGAATGATTAGATGCAGTCATGCCCAATTTATTTCTTGGGTGCTGGTTTGGCGGGTGCCGCTTGGGGGCGAGCTTGGGGCTGGCCGGGACGGGCTTGTGGTTGCTGGTTCCCCATATTCGATCGCACAAACTCCAGCGATTCCCGTGGCGGAATCAGCATGATTTGGTCAAGCTGGGGATCATTCTTGGTGCGCATTACTTCTAGCACGCCTTCCAGATTCAACACCTGAACTTCTAGGGTAGAAGCCAATTTGGGATCTTGCTGTTTGAAGCGATCGATGAGCGTTTGCAGCTCCTCTTTCTTGAAGAACATCGGGATGACAGCTTTATCCCCTTGTTGAATCGTTAGATAACCTTTTTCTGGGCCACCACGAGCTACAAACAACGGCGTGCCATTGAATTGCTCTTTTTCACCACTCTTCTTCAATAAAGATTGCGCAGTATCGACCTGTTGCCGCGAGGGGACGACCGTAAACTGCAATTTGTCTTTCTCATTCTTGCCCTGATTGGCCACATTCATCCGGTAGACTTCTGCCAACGAGATGGGAACCACCTTAACGTTCTTGACGACATCCGGGCTTCTAGTTTTTAAGTTGTCTAAGAAAGCTTGAGCATCCGTTTGATTAATAAACACTCCGGCCACAGGTCCACCTGGCTGCCCATTTTGAGGCGAAGCAACTAGAGGCGCACCCTCAGAGTTGGCAATGGTGAACACAGGAACTGGACGCAGCTTTTGAAGAATTTGATCTTGCGTCAAGGCCAGTACCTCCAGGGCACCAGCCAACACCGACCCAGCAAGGGTCGCTCCAACCAGACTGAGAGTTGCACTCCAGCGAATCAATGACTTCATGTCTGCTCCTGGCAAAACTAAAGGGTTAAAAAGCAGCGATCGTGTACCTCTAATGCCCGACATCACGTAAATAACGCGGTTATCACTGGCTCGACAAAGACTCGACTAAGAATTTATGCCTACCTATTTTGTGACATTGATTGTAGCTTGTAAACTCTGCGATCGCGATCGCAGAATTCTCCGCCACATTATAAGGTGATGCCAAACAATCAGCATATTCAGGCTGCGATGTCACTCGTAAAACCACAGGTGAAGAGAACTACAGTCTCCACTGGGATGCCAGAATTGTCAACAAAGCGCTACACCTTTCTACCCATTGACAAAAGCACGGCAGATATTGTTCCAAACCCAATAAAAATCGGGATGACAGGATTCGAACCTGCGGCATCCTGCTCCCAAAGCAGGCGCGCTACCAAGCTGCGCTACATCCCGTAAATATACTCGCCTAGTATACCCTTTTCGGCAGCGAGTGAGTAGTTCGACAACATTCGACAACAATAGATCAATCAGGATACCAGAACATGCCTTTGATCCCTTCTGGATCGGAGATGAACCCCAGACGGCGATAGAAGTCCACCACATGTGGATCAGCAAACAACGTAATATTACTGATGTCTTCGCTGCGTAGCTTTTTAATAACATGCTTCATCAATGCTTTCCCCAAGCCTTTGCTTTGGTAATCGGGATGCACTACGACATCCCAAATGGTTGCATTGAAGGCATGGTCGGAGGTCGCTCTCGAAAACCCAATCAACCGTCGCTGGGTGCCCCGTTGCTCCCACATTGAAACCACCAAAAAACTGTGTTGAATCGCTTTCCTGACTTTACGTAAGGGGCGACGCGACCAACCCACAGCATCACAGAGTTCTTCCAGTTCGTAAAGGTCGATGTCTCGATCAGTACTGAACACAATCTGAGAACCGCGATCGCCCGCTGATTCGACGGTTTCTCCGGCAACAGACACAGCTCTAGAGGCACTCGGAGCATCGGTAGTACTAAATAGGCTTTTCCAAAAACCCATGTAAGCGAAGATAAGGTAGAAAAGTTAGACCACAGTAGATATTAGTATAGCCCCCATCCAAAGATCCCCCATCCTCCGTTGATGCCAGATAATTCCACAATAAATTCACAGTTCCGGCCGGATTAATGCAAGAATGCGTGTCAACATCACCAATTTCGATTAGAGTGAAAGCCACCTCTGGCTATTCAATTTAATTCTCCGCCTTATCTTCAACCTCTTCTGATTATGGCTTTAGGCTTAAAGTCATCGACGCTAGAACTTTTGAAGCGCTTCAATCGAGCGTTTCCTCAATTTTATGAGCAATTTGTCAGCAGTGAGATTCAGTTACAGAATCTTCGTCTGGCTTACCATCTTTACCGCACGAAGCAGGCTGTGATTGAGTTGAAACCAGAAGGCAGCAAAAGCGCCCTGCATTTTGCCTACCGAAAT
>Ga0224722_1000041_pt1 | contig 67307 bp, 63 predicted proteins | sample Balambano_FR1_Me_FD_161646 | JGI IMG/M metagenome (GOLD analysis project Ga0224722, IMG submission 161646) | Freshwater sediment microbial communities from Lake Towuti, South Sulawesi, Indonesia - Balambano_FR1_MetaG | ecosystem: Environmental > Aquatic > Freshwater > Lake > Sediment | place...
AGCAACTGCCTTTAACAGTTGCGCATCGGCTTCGCGCTGTGTGCTCTTGTTGAGATTGTCGTCCTGCATGAGGAAATCCGCACCGCAATACTTTCAAATCAAGTTCAAAACGCTATTTTTGTGCAATATATGACTATACAACGGTGTCGCCATGTTGGTGCAAGCAGGTTGAAATAACTGATGCGAGCGTGTGCAGATTCATTCAGACGACGCGACTATCACCACAGAGGGAGCCAAGCGAAAGACTTTGCCGAGGCTGATAGCAGCAGGGATAGCAACAGCGCTGGCCATGGGAAGAAGGCAGCGAGTCAGTCGCGTCAGTTCGGGCGGTGTTTGCCTGGGAATGAGTTGTGCGGCGCATGGCTTCGGCAATTGACAGGAGTTATCAAAGAAATGGCTTACGGTTACCGGGCGATATACCTTGCCAGCGACACACAAGCGGACCCAGCAATCCTCGATTTGCTTAGGTCAACGTGCGATGAAGTTCACGTTGTTAACGCGATTGCGCAAGCTACTGCCCAGATCGAATCCCCCTCGCCTGCCTTGGACGGCAGTGATTCTAAGTTTGTGATTGTAGCAGACGTAGCCGCTGGCGGAACAGCTCTGGCGGAATATGTCGTGAGCCGTTTTGGCAGCGCAACGCAATCTCAGGATGATTTAGCCCTGCGCAACAGCCCATTGATCGTGTTGATTGACGATTCGGGCGATGTGAACTCGGCGCGCAAGGCGCTGCGCCTGAGGGTGCATGCCTATCTGCTGGGCAGCGAATCCACAGCCGACAAAGTAGCCATGATCGGGCGTTTGTTGGAATCCCATCCGCAAGACTTGACCGATGTACCTGGGTCTGGCCCAACGGCAACGTTCACATCATTTACACCACCCACTGAACATACCGGCAACACAAACGGCAATGGCGGCGCAAGCACAAGCTTCCCATCGCTCGATGCCGGGGTGTCACGTCTGAGCCAGATCGAGTCAGCCATCATCATGTGCCTGAGCGCGCATATCGGCTTGCCACTGTCGGCGCGCACCATCGTCAGCCATGTCATGGGCCGGGAGATGGATGAGGACAAGGCTGCCAGCCTGATTCGCCCACACATTTCACGTCTGCGCTCAAAGGTCGAGCCAACGCCGCAGATGCCGCAACGGCTGTTGACGGTGCGCGGCAAGGGTTACATGTTCGTCTGCTAAACCAATTTTTGTGAAATCAGAAAACCTGCGTCGCAGCCACACCACTTTCCGCTTTGGCTGGTTGCCGTGGGCCGCATTGGCCCTCGGCTTGGTTCTGTTCGCCTCGCTGCTGTTGGTGGATGGGTCTACGGTGTGCGCGCAAGCTGTCGCTCCTGGCGAGGTATGCACGCTGCCATCCCCGGTCGAGGAAGATACGCAAGGTCGCTACGTCACCCGCACGCCCGGCACACTGCCGACGATGACGGCTCAGCCGACCAATACACCCGCACCCACTGCGACGCCACAACCCACGAATACGCCGGCACCTGAGCCAACAGCAACGTCGCTGCCACAGCCGACCAATACATCCGCACCTACGGCGACACCACAGCCTACGAATACGCTTGTGCCTGCGCCGACGGCGACACAGCCACCGACAAACACACCCGCTCCGACTGCAACGTCACAGCCAACGGAGACCGCGCCTTCGACCAACACACCGGCACCGCCAGCGACCGCCACGGCATCACCTCAACCGACTAGCACTGCTACAACGCAGCCGACTGCGCAACCCATTGCGACGAATACGGCGGAGCCAACAGCGACGGCGACATCAGCGCCGACGCCGACCGCAACGCCGCTCGTTCGCGTGGTCCAGCCGCCGGCGACAGCGACTGCAATGGCCACAGCGACCGCAACGGCCGTCCCAACAGCGACCCAGGCGGCCACATCAACAGCCACATCCGCACCCGGCGCAACAGCGACGGCGACAACTGCGCCATCCGCACCAACACAAACGCCGTCGCCAACGCCAACGCCAACATCAACCGTTGCGTCACCGCCGGTTCAGCCAAACCCACCAACCGATCAACCGCAGATCGTGTCGTCGGATGGCCAGACGTCACAAGTGGGCGCGCTTCCAGCCACAGCCACACCCAGCGCGACGGCTGCTGTTTCCACACCGAGACCGACCGCAACACCAAAGCCGCGCAATACGGCCGCGCCCAAGCCGGCAATCGCCACGCCCGACTCGGGCAATGCCCAACCGTCATCTGCTGACGGCTCGCCGCAAAATCCGGGCGACAACATGCAGATCAACGCCAACGCCAACAGCGCCAATGGTGTGGATGCATCGCAGCCCCTGGCGCGCACATCACCCGGCGGCCTGGTCTATACGACCGTGATGAAGCCCGACCCGGCAGGCGGATATATCGTAGTAGCCTGCGTTGCCAATGTAGGCGACCAGGACGTAAGCACGGTGGATGTGTTGTTTGCCCTGGCCCAGCCAAAGGCGGCGATCACATCGCTGCGTGCCCCAACTGCACCGGGCGAGATCAGCAGCAACCAAGCGCGCGCCATCATCGGCTCCATTCCGCCGCAATTCCAGACGCAACTGGAGATCGGGGTGCGCACTGCTCAGCCACTGGCAGCGGGTGAGGTGCAGGTGAACGTGCCAAAGGCCTACCGGCTGACCGATGCCGACCCGGCATTGCGTTGCGATCCACAAGGCGGCGCAGGCACGTTGCCAGAACTGGCTCGCGCGGAGTTCACCATCGGCGGCCAAGCCGTCACCGTGCAGGCCGTGGCCCAGGCGCTATTTGGGCCGGTCGCATCCACAAATGCAGCCTACCTCTCAAGCTTGGGCAGCACGCCCATCGCTGCAAATGGGTTGCTCATCGCGCTGGCGCTGACGGCGCTGTTTATCGTTGGGCTGGCCGTGCTTGGGTTCACGATGTGGCGGCGTTGAGAAGTGCACGCGTGACGGTTACACGCGCTCACGCGGGTCGAAGAGACGCGCATGTTCATCGAGCGCGAACCGATCGGTCATGCCGGCGATGTAGTCACACACCACGCGTTGCAGCGACAGGCTTTCCAGGCGTTTGCGCGCAGTCGCACCCAACATGCGCGGCTCAGAAACATAGGCGTTAAACAGGTCGGTCAGCACGCGTTCAGCCTTGCTGGTCATTCGAACGACGCGCGGGTGAAAATACAAGTGCTCGTATAGAAAGCCTTTCAGTTCACCGTTGAGCACTTGCACACCGTCTGAATATCCGACCAGACTGTGTGGCCACCTGCGCACGGCATCCACACTCCCCCCACCCGCGCGTTGCATGGCTTCGATGTGCCGCGTCGTCTCTTGCAACAGATCAGTAACGACCTGGCCGATGAGTTTGCGCACGACCCGGTGCCGGGTGATGTTGCCAAATACATGGTCACCGATGTCGGCAGCCTCGCAGGCGCGCTGCCACCAACCCACGTTGTCTGCATCGGAGATATGCAGCAACCCCGCGCGCAGACCATCGTCCAGGTCATGCGCGTTGTAGGCCAGTTCATCGGCAAACGACGCGATCTGTGCCTCCAATGTGCCGCGCAGAGCAGGCGCATATTGCGCCGGTGCAGCAGCGACATCGTATTCGGTTTCGTGCTTGACGATGCCCTCGCGAAACTCGTAGCTCAAATTGAGGCCGGGAAAGTCGGGATAGCGGTGCTCGAGTTCGGTGATGATGCGAAAGCTTTGCCGATTGTGATCGAAGCCGCCATATGCGGCCATAAGGGCGTTTAGGGTGCGCTCGCCGGCATGGCCAAACGGAGGATGGCCCAGATCGTGCGCCAGACAGATACCCTCAACCAAATCCTCATTCGCCCCCAGCGCGCGGGCGATGGTGCGGCCAATCTGAGCGACCTCCAGCGTATGCGTGATGCGCGTGCGGTAATAATCGCCTTCGGTGACAACGAATACCTGAGTCTTACCTTGCAGACGACGAAAGGCCGTCGTGTGCAGCACGCGTTCCCGGTCGCGTTGAAAAGCGGTGCGGTAGGGTGCTTCGGCCTCGGGGTACTCACGTCCTTGCGAGCGCGCGCTTGCCATCGCATATGGGGCCAAAACACTTAGCTCGGCCTGCTCAAGTTGTTCGCGCGTTCTCATATAGCTCGTGCAGATTGTAGCGAGTGCGCTTTTTCAGGCAGAGAGCGACTGTCCTAGTGTCGCGTCAGTCTTGCGCCGATTGCGCACCGAGATTACAAGGCTAGACTAGCGGCTCAACAATGCGCCCTGATGCGCTATACATGAATTGAGGAGAGACTGCCATGAAGCAACTCGACCGAACAAGGCTTTCCTTGCGCGAGCTGAGCCTGATCATCATCAACCAGATGCAGGCCGGCAAGAGCCAGCAGGAGATGGTGGCGTATCTGCGTCAACGCGGCTGGCCAGATGCCTCCGCGCAACATTTCATCGCCAACGTGCTGGCGCAGAATACGGCTGTAGCCCAGGCCGATGTTCATTCAAGCGGCCCGGAGCAGGCCGAATCTCCCAGCCATGACCCAGCACTGTTGCTCTGGCTAATTGCCTTGATCGGCCTCACACTCACCGGGCTGAGCTTGATTAGCAGGCTACCCGCCTAAAGCACAGAGCGGCCAGGGGTGAACCTGGCCGCACTTTTATTCAGTTACGCCTGCACGTGCGCTTCCAGGAACCACAGCCACTTGTCGAGGCCGCGCGATACCTCGGTGAACAGATCGGCTGTGTCTTTGTCGCCCGCCTTGTCGGCTTCATCAATCGCCTCACGCGTAGTCTTTGCAACAGCGGCGTAGCGGTCCACCAATGCCCTGACATGCGCGATGCCGTCGGCAATATCGGCAGGATATTCCTTGAGCCGTGAGTTGGCCGCGCTCATGCGGTTGGTGCCCATGGCGATGCCACCGATCTCCACGGCACGCTCGGCGATATCGTCAATGTAATCTTCGAGCGCCTCGGCTAATTCATCGAACAGCTTATGCAGCGCAATGAACTGCGGGCCTTTGACGTTCCAGTGCGCCTGTTTGGTGTGGCTGAACAAGTCGCTGGTGTCGGCAAGCTGCTGATTGAGCAACTCAATCATCTCCTCGCGGACGGTCGGTGACAAATCAATATGTGTCTTGTGCATGATCTTTTCTCCTTCTAAACATCGTCATCATCCAGTCTATCAACTACTAACAGCAGAACCGAGATTTTAACGGGCAGCGCGCTCGAAGCTCGAAACTTGAAGCACTTCAGTTGCTGCCAGCTACAATCGCCGCATGCCGCACCTCAAGTTGCTTTCGTGGAACGTCAACGGCATTCGCGCCATCGAGAAGAAAGGGTTTCTGGATTGGTTAGCCAATAGTGGCGGCGATGTTGTGGCGGTCCAGGAGACGAAGGCAAGCCCTGAGCAACTGTCGCCGGCGCTGTTGGCACCGCCCGGGTATCGGGCCGATTGGTGCAGCGCCGAAAAGAAAGGCTACAGCGGCGTGGCGACGTTTAGCAAGCTGGAACCCAGGCGCGTGCTCACGGGCTTCAACGACACGCGCTTCGACACTGAGGGCCGCATCCTGATACACGAGTTCGAGCCGTTCGTGTTCTTCAACATCTACTTTCCCAACGGCGGGCGCGGGCCGGAGTGGGTGCAGCACAAGCTCAAGTTTTATCAGCGTTTTCTTGAGGTGGCGCAGGAGTACATGCGCACCGGCCGTTCAATCGTCGTGACCGGCGATGTGAACACGGCTTACGCCGAGATTGATCTGGCCCGGCCAAAGGAGAACAGCAAGAAGAGCGGCTTCCTGCCAGAGGAGCGCGTGGCGATGGGCGAGTTCTTCGCCGCCGGGCTGATTGACACGTATCGGCTGCTGCACCCCGCCGAGCAGAAATACACGTGGTGGGATATGGTCACGCGCGCCCGCGAGCGTGGCGTGGGCTGGCGGATTGACTACTTCCTCGTCTCGTCCGATTTGCAGAATCGCATCGTCAGCGCCGACATCCACGACGACGTGATGGGCAGCGACCACTGCCCGATCAGCCTGACGCTGTCCATGTAAATGATCAGGCCTCACAGGTCTGTGAGACCTGTGAGGCCTATGCTGGGCTTGAAACTGGCGGGCTTACGCCAGTTCCAGATTCTCCGGCTGATTCTCCAGGCGCGTCATCCAATAGTGCACGTCGAAGGTGTCATCGCCGGTGAGAAAACGCCACATCTTGATGCGGTTGACGATCTCCAGCCGGCCGCTGGCATCCTCGAACCACGGCTCCTGTCGCGACAAGATGGTCTGCACATCCTGAATCGCCGTGGTGTCTTTGGTGAAGATGGCCTTGTGCTGGTTCGAGCCGACGGTCGGCAGATCATCCGTGTTCCACAGCCGCAACTGGCGCACGCGCGGGTTCAGGCGAACCTTGAACATGTAGCGCTTCTGATCGGTCTTGTTCTGTCGGCCGCAGTGCCAGATGCCGTGATGCAGCACCAGGATCGTGCCGGCCTTGCACACCATCTGCACCTGCCCCAGGAAATTCTGATAACGGGCAATGTCCATCTCGTTGATGCGGCGGTATTGGCTACCGGGCACGACCAGCGTGCCGCCCATCTCCAGCGGCACATTGTGCGGGAAGTACATCAACTGAATGTCAAAGGCCATGCGTGTGTCAATGATCGAGTCGCCGTGCATGCCCTGGGCGCTGTCCTCGTTCGGTATGCGCACGTGCACAGCCTGATGGTCGAACAGCGGGTCGGGGCCAACCAGGCTCTGAATCACACCCTCGATCTCCGGCATGCGCAGCATGCGGCCGATAGCTGATGGCGGTGGGTAGCACTGCGACAGCGGCGTGCCGGCCGGCGCAGCTTCGATGCCGCCCGCGTCAATCTCAGCCATCACCGCCTGATTGATCTCGTCCGGCACCAACTCATCGAAGCGCAAAAAACCTTTCGCCACGAATAGCGCCATCTGTTCCGAATTCAGCAGGTATTTCTTGTCAAGCATCGTCTGTCTCCTTGGGCATCACTCTATGCTGTCATTCCGAACCGCGGAGCGGTGAGGAATCCCTGAAGCTTTGCCTTGTGCAAGCAAAGATCGGTTCGCCGAGTTTGGCTCGCACTGGATCATGCATCAGGGATTTCCCCGATCCCGTTTCCCGTTCCGGGAAGCGGAACGGGGATCACGGGACTTCGCTCTTCCGGCTCAGAATGACTGTCAGCTTATATCCTCCAACTTCTCAAACACGAACTCATACATCTGAAACGAGGTGGTGTATTCCATGTTGGGATACGGCGGGATCAGTTGCGGAAACTGAATCACGCGCCAGCCATCTTTGAGCGCGTCGAGGCCCGACTTGTAGGGCGGCTTGTCGCTGTCGCCGGTGGTATGTGGGTCTTTGCCGGTGCCGTCATAGATCGTCCAACCCTTCACCCGGCTGTCCAGCGCCGAGTTGGCAAGATACAAGACGAGCACTTTTTGGCGTTGTGTGGTCATGATGATGCCACGAAGTGTAAACGAAGTTTGCATCAACCAGTCGCGAATTCTGCGGCTCGCGCCCTGCCATTCTTGTGAGCGAATCGCATGCGAGGGTGGCAACAAACAAAAACCCGAAGGGTCTCATAGACCCTTCGGGTTTGCCACCCAACTCTGTGGCCACTCGTCGTTACACTGCCCGATACTCGCCCTCGACCACGCCCTCGTCGTTCTTGCCATTGCCGTTTTGCGGCTGGCCGCCCTCCGGCTGGGGCTGACCCTGGCTGTAGGCGTTCTGGCCGATCTGCTGCATTGCAGCGCTCAGCGCCTCGCCTGCCCGCGTGATCCGCGCGGCGTCGTCGGTCTTCAGCGCATCGCGCAGGTCGTTCATCAGGCCCTCGGCGTTGGCGCGGTCAGCGCTGCTCACCTTCTCGCCCAGATCTTTCAGAGCCTTCTCGGCCTGATACAGCGCCTGGTCGCCGGCGTTGCGCGCATCCACCATCTCCTTGCGCTTGGCGTCTGCGGCCTGGTTCTTCTGCGCGTCCTGCACCATGCGCTCGATGTCCTGCTTGTTCAGGTTCGTGCTGGCCGTGATGCTGATCTTCTGCTCCTTGCCGGTGGCCTTGTCCTTGGCCGTCACGTTGATGATGCCGTTCGCGTCAATGTCGAACGTCACCTCGATCTGCGGCATGCCTCGCGGCGCAGCCGGGATGCCCTCCAGCCGGAACTGGCCGAGGATCATGTTGTCCGCCGCCATCGGGCGCTCACCCTGGAACACCTTCACGTCCACCGCGCTCTGGCTGTCCTCAGCCGTGCTGAAGATTTCGCTCTTGCGCACCGGAATCGTGGTGTTGCGCGCGATCATCGGTGTCGCCACGCCGCCCATCGTTTCGATGCTCAGCGTCAACGGCGTCACGTCGAGCAGCAGCACGTCCTTCACGTCGCCGGTCAGCACGCCGCCCTGCACCGCCGCGCCAATGGCTACGACTTCGTCGGGGTTGACGCTCTTGTTCGGCTCCTTGCCGCCGGTCAGTTCCTTCACCAGAGCCTGCACCATCGGCATGCGCGTCGCGCCGCCGACGAGCACCACCTCATCCAGATCCTTCACCTGCAAGGCCGCGTCCTTGAGCGCCTGCTCCACCGGCGTGCGCAGCCGCTTCACCAGCCCCTCGCTCAGTTGCTCGAACTTGGCGCGGGTGAGCTTCAGCAGCAAGTGCTTCGGCCCGCTCTGGTCAGCCGTCACATACGGCAGGTTGATCTCAGTTTCCATCATCGAAGACAGCTCGATCTTGGCCTTCTCTGCCGCTTCCTTCAGGCGTTGCAGCGCCTGACGGTCGCCGTGCAAGTCAATGCCCTGCTCTTTCTTGAACTCGGCGATCATCCATTCCATGACCGCGTTGTCCCAGTCGTCGCCGCCCAGATGCGTGTCGCCGTGGGTGGCCTTCACTTCCACCACGCCGTCACCGACTTCCAGCACGCTCACGTCGAACGTGCCGCCGCCCAGGTCGAACACGAGAATGGTCTCGTCTTTCTTCTTGTCCAAACCATACGCCAACGCAGCCGCGGTCGGCTCGTTGATGATCCTGAGGACTTCCAACCCGGCGATCTGGCCGGCGTCTTTGGTCGCCTGACGCTGTGCGTCATTGAAGTAGGCCGGGACAGTGATGACCGCCTTGCTCACCGGCTCGCCCAGATAAGCCTCAGCATCCGCCTTGAGCTTGGCCAGCACCATCGCACTGATCTCTTGCGGCGTATACGTTTTGTTCGTGTTCGGGATCTTCACCTGCGCGTCGCCCTTCGGCCCCGGCACGATCTGATACGGCACGTTGCTGCGCTCACCTTCCATCTCGTCAAAGCGGCGGCCAATAAAGCGCTTGATCGAGAACACAGTGTTCTCGGGGTTCACCACGGCCTGGCGCTTGGCGGCCTGGCCGACGATGCGCTCGCCATCCTTCTTAAAGCCGACGACCGACGGCACGATGTTGCCGCCCTCGGCCGTGGGGATCACGGTCGGGCTGCCCGCCTCCAATACCGACACCACGCTGTTGGTGGTGCCCAGGTCAATTCCAACAATTTTCGACATCGCTTCCTCCATTCCCAAAATACGCCGCAGCACGATGGCCGCGGCTGGTTGATTACAGTTACGGAGGAGACGTTACGTTTGGCTTGTTAGAGATATAACGACGCCGTACTAGCGTTGTGTTAGCGGCAACTTGGTCACGAACTCAAGGGGCCATAACCCAGTCAAGCGAGGCGCTGTTTGCGCAGGTCGCGCAACCAGCTGCGTTCCGTCGCGCTGCGTCGCTCAATCGCCCGCGCAAAAGCCGGCGCGCTCAGCATCCCGGCATGCGTTTCCAAGTATTGGGTGATCTCCTCGCCATAGACATGCCCCATCTCGCGCAACACCCAACCGACGGCCGTCTGCACGTAATACCGCGCGTCATTGAGACAGTTCGACACCAGCGGCAAGACCCTGTCTGGGGGCAGAAAGACAGCGCGCTTGCCGGTGTAGTGAATCAGGCTGACGAGCGAGATGCGCCGCAGCCATTCGCCCTCCGACTGGTTCCAAGACACCATCTGCGGGTAAACCTCGGCAACGTCGCTGGCGAGAATCCGCGAATAGATGGCGCTCAGGCCATCGCTATGGCACCAGTTGTCCATGCGATCAACCCAGTGGCGCATCGCCGGCCATAAGTTGGGGCCAACCTGTTTACGAACAACAGGCACGTAGAACTCAAGCGCCGCAAACAGCACATCGCCATACGGCGAGGTTCGCCAAAGCGCGTCCCATACAGCCAACACCTGCGCCTCTGGCAAGGCATAGAAGGAGAAGCCCTGCCGGACACGCCGCCGAAGGTTGGGGAAAGAGATGCCAAGATGCTCGAGGTGCGAACCACGGTCGTGCTGAACTGCTTTGCCGTAGGTCGGGTCGCCGATTGCGCGCAGCGCCTCAACCACTTCACGGTGATATGCCTGCATCTGGTCGCGACTCACACTTGTGCTCACAGTTGTCTTTAGAGCGCATTCCTAACTGGCATGCGAGCGTAGGGTCGCTCTACAGCAATCAGGAACTTGCTCTAATGCGACAGCACCTGAGACAGGAACAGCTTGGTGCGGTCTTCCTTCGGATCGCCAAAGAGCTGCTCCGGCGGGCCGCTTTCCACCACTTGTCCCTGATCGAAGAAATACATCGTGTTGGCCACGGCGCGGGCAAAGCCCATCTCGTGCGTGACGACCATCATCGTCATGCCGCTGCGTGCCAACTCGATCATCACGTCCAGCACTTCCTTGATCATCTCGGGGTCGAGTGCGCTGGTCGGCTCGTCGAACAGCATGATCTTGGGCTGCATCGCCAGCGCACGGGCGATGGCCACGCGCTGCTGCTGCCCGCCGCTGAGTTGGCCGGGGAACTTGCGCGCCTGTTCGGGGATGCCGACGCGCTTGAGCAGTTGCATGCCCGTCTCCTCGGCCTGGGCTTTGGTCATGCGCCTCACCCACACCGGCGCCAGCGCGATGTTGTCCAACACAGTCAGGTGCGGGAACAAATTAAACTGCTGGAAGACCATGCCGGTCTCCATGCGAATGCGCTCAATGTCGCGCACGTCGTGGGTGAGGGGGATGCCGTCCACGATGATGTCGCCGCGCTGATGCTCCTCCAGCCGGTTGATGGTGCGGATGAAGGTGGATTTGCCCGAGCCGGACGGGCCGAAGATGACCACCACCTCGCCCTTGCGCACCTCCATGTTGATGCCGCGCAGGGCGTGATATTGCCCATACCACTTGTGCACATCGCGGCAGACGATCATGGGTTGGTCGTGATTGTTGTCTGTCATGATCTGTTGCAACTTCGCAAAACGCAAAACGAAAACGCTGACGGCGCATGTTTTTACCCTTTGCGCATTACGTTTTACGTTTTGCGCTTGCTTCACCTCGCCGTGTTCAGCCGCACCTCCAGCCGCTGGCTGAAGGCCGACATCAAATAGCAGAACACGCCATACACCAGCGCGACGAACACATACACTTCGGCCTGCAAGCCCAGGAAGTCCGGCTGCGCCAGCACCGTCTTGGCGATGCCCATCAGGTCGAGCAGGCCGACGATGACGACCAACGACGTGTCCTTGAACAGGGCGATGAACTGGCCGACCAGAATCGGGATGACCGCCTTGAGCGCCTGCGGCAGGATGATGAGCAGCATGAGCTTCCATGTGTTCAGGCCGAGCGCCTTGGCCGCCTCGTATTGCCCGCGCGGGATGGCTTGCAGGCCGCCGCGCACGTTCTCCGCGAGATACGCGGCGCTAAAGACGACGATGCCGGCCATTGCCCGTACCACCCGGTCAATCGTCACGTCGGGCAGAAATAGCGGCAGCATGAGCTGGGCCATGAACAGCACGCTGATGAACGGCACGCCGCGGATGAACTCGATGAAGATCACGCACAGCGTGTTGACGATGGGCAACGATGACTGCCGCCCCAGCGCCAGCAGCACGCCGAGCGGGAACGAGAAGACAATGCCCACGACGGTGAGCAGCAGCGTGAGCAGCAGGCCGCCCCACAGGTTGGTCGGCACCTGCGGCAAAAGCCCCTCCGCGCCGCCAAAGCCGCTGATCAGCACGATGACAATGGGGAAATACAACACCCAGGCGATAAGGCTGACCCGCCGCAGCCCATCGCCCCGCCAGCGGCTGAGCGCATAGCCAATCAGCCCCGCGACGCCCGTGATGAGCAGGGCCACGCGCGCCGTCTCGTCAGTTGTAATGAGCGCGAGGAGGAACGGCAGCGCGCCGAAGGCAATCGCGCCAGCTCGCTGGCCGCGACCCCACATGCCCCACGACAGCCCGATCAACAGCGCCAGCAGCGCAACACACGCCCAGGCGCGCCACGTGGCCGCGGCAGGATATTGGCCGACCATGAACAGCCGGAAATTTGTCGTGATGACTTCCCAGCGCGCCTGGGTAAAGACCCACTCGATCGCGCCGCGCGCGAGCAAGAGGGCAATCACAGCCAGCACGACGGTCAGCAGCGCGTTGTACCAGGTGCTGAACAAATTCTTGCGCAGCCAGCCCAGGGCGCTGTAGCGCTCGGTTGGCGGCGGCAACACGGTGGTGTTGGCCGGCTGGGGCAGGGTCGGCGTCGTGGCGCTCATCGCGTTTGGCTCATCGCTCCACCAGCCGCACGCGGCGGTTGTAAATGTTCATCGCCAGCGAGGTGAGCAGGCTGATGGACAGATAGATCGCCATGATGAGGGCGATCATCTCCACCGCGCGGCCGGTCTGGTTGATGATGGTGCCGGCGATGGCGAACAGGTCGGGGTAGCCGATGGCCACCGCCAGCGTCGAGTTCTTGACCAGGTTCAAATACTGGCTGGTCAGCGGCGGGATGATGACGCGCAGCGCCTGCGGGAACACGACCAGCCGCAGCGTGCGCGACGCGTTCAGCCCCAGCGCGCGCGACGCCTCGACCTGCCCCTTTGGCACGGCCTGAATGCCGGCCCGCACGATCTCGCCGATGAACGCAGCGGTATAGGCGGTTAGTCCAATTAGCAGCGCCAGAAACTCCGGCGTAAAGGTGCGCCCGCCCTGAAAGTTGAAGCCGGTGATGGCTGGCAACGACAGCGAGAGCGGCGCTTGCGGCAGGACAAACCAGCCGACCACGCTGATGCCAAAGAAGGTGAGCAGGCTGGGCCAGGCGACCGGCTTGGGCCGGCCGCTGCGGTCTTGCCACAGCCGCATCGCCAACGCGACCAAGATGGCCAACCCGATAGCCGCGATGAGGATGTAGATAAACACCGGCCACGCCTCAGTCGGCTCGCCCCAAGGCACGGCCACGCCGCGATTGCTCAGGTAGACCGGCCCAATGTTGACTGCTTGGCGGACGCGCGGCAGCTTGAGGAAGAACGCCGTGTAGAGAAAGATCAGCAGCACCAGCAGCGGCACGTTGCGCATCAACTCGATGAATAGCCAGGCCATGCGGTTGACCAGCCAGTTGCCGGACAGGCGCGCCACGCCGACCGCGATGCCGAGCACAGTGGCGAAGACAATACCGAGCGCGCACACCAGCAACGTGTTGAGCAGGCCGACCAGCAGCGCGCGCGCGAAGGTGTCGGTGTTGACATAGCGAATCAGCGCCTCGCCGATGTCGAAGCCGGCCCCGTTGTTCAGGAAGCTAAAGCCGAGCGCGATGCCCTGCTGCTGCAACGCGCCGAGCATGTTCTGCGCGGCCGTCACGGCCAGCCAGATCACCAGCCCGAGGAAGACGATCTGCGCGACGACTTGGATGAAGCGCTCGTCGCGCCAGAAGGCGCGGCTGGTTTGGGGGCGGGAGGTTGGAGGCGGGAGCGGGGCGTTCGCCATCAACAACAAAAAAGGAGTCGGACTCGTTTGACGAGTCCGACTCCTAAACACCTATCGGAACGGTGGGGCGTAGATGATGCCGCCGTTGGTGTAGAGATTGTTGATGCCGCGCGGGATGGCGGTCTTGGTTTCCGCGCCGAGGTTGCGGTCGTAGATCTCGCCGTAATTGCCAACGGCCTTGATCGCATTGGCGGCCCAGTCCTTGCTCAGGCCGAGCTTCGCGCCGAGGTCGGCATTCTCATCCGCACCCAGTAAACGCCGCACTTCGGGGCGGGTGTCGCTGGCGATCATGTCATCCACGTTCGCCGCCGTGATGCCGAATTCTTCAGACGACATCGTGGCGAACACCGTCCATTGCACGATGTCGAACCACTGATCATCGCCCTGGCGTACCATCGGGCCGAGCGGCTCCTTCGATAGCGTCACGTCCAGAATCACATGATCATCCGGCGTGGGCAGCACCGAGCGGCGCGACACCAGGCCGGATTTGTCGGTCGTCACCGCGTCGCAGCGCTCCTCGGCGTAGGCTGCAAACGTGCCATTGGCGTCCTCGAACACGGCCGGCGTGTATTGCAGGTTGCGCGAGGCCATCTGATCGGCCAGGTTCAGCTCGGTCGTGGTGCCCTTCTGCACGCAGATCGTCGCGCCGCTCAGTTGCTCCAGCGAGGTGATGTTGGCCGAGACGGGCACCATGATGCCCTGGCCGTCGAAGAACGTGGTGGCAACGAAGTTGCCGCCGTTGTCGGTGTCGCGCGTCAGCGTCCAGGTGGTGTTGCGGATGAGCACGTCAATCTCACCGCTCTGCAGCGCAGCGAAGCGTTGCTCGGCCGTCACTGGGCGATACTCGATTTTGCTGACGTCGTTGAAGATGGCCGCGGCCAACGCCTTGCAGAAGTCAATGTCGAAGCCGGTGAACGCGCCGGCCGAATCCACAAAGCCGAAGCCAGGCACCTGGTTGTTCACGCCGCAGATGAGCGTGCCACGATCTTTGATCTTGGTCAGCGTCTCGCCGAAGCCGGCTGGCGTGGCAACCGTCGCCGTTGTCGCGGCGGTCGTGGTAACGGCCGGGGCGGCAGCAACCGGGGTTGCAGTCGCTTCGGCTGCTGCCGCTGGCGCATCTGCTGATGCAACCGTGACTTCGACGATGCGTGTGACCTCGACCTCTCGGGTCACTTCGACAGTTTGACCCGACGGCGCGGTTTGGGCGGCGGGCGCGGCGCAGGCTGCCAGCAACAGCGGGACAACCAGGAGCCATTTCGAGCTACGTGTCATTCTCACTTCTTTCCTCCATTTGACAGTTGAACGTTGAATGAATCGGAGTGGGCAACACGAGTGCGACGAAGCTGTGATGTGACGCCATTATATGAATGAAACGAAATATCTATCGGAATGGCGGCGCGTAGAGCAGTCCGCCGTTCTTGTAGAGGTTGTTTTGCCCGCGCGGAATTTGATTTACTGTGGTTGGGCCGAAGTGGCGGTCGTAAATCTCGGCGTAGTTGCCCACTGCCTTGACCACGTTGAGCGCCCAAGTCTTGGGCAGGCCCAGCGGCGCACCTAAATCCGTCTCGGCGTCACCACCAAGCATGCGCTTGACTTCGGCGCGCGCATCGCCCTCCGCTGCGGCGTCGGCGTTGGTGCTGTTGATGGCGTATTCCTCGGCCGTCATTGGCACAAACGTCACCCAATTGACGATGTCGCGCCACTGCGCATCGTCCTGGCGCACCACCGCTGCTAGCGGCTCCTTCGAAAGGGTGCCTTCGAGGATCAAATGATTCTGCGGATCGGCCAGCACGCCTCGGCGCGTGATCAGCGCGGTCTTGTCGGCCGTGACCGCCTTGCAGGTACCATCGGCATAGGCGGCAAAGGTCGCATCGGCGCTATCCAGCGCGTTGATGGTGAACGTGATGTTGCTCGTCGCTGCAAATTCGGTCAGGTTGCCCTCGGTTGTTGTGCCCTTTTGCACGCACACGCTGTCGCCGTCCAGGTCGGGCAGGCCGGCGATGCCGCTGTCGTTGCGCACCATCAGGCCCTGGCCGTCGTAGAAGATTGGGCTGCTGAAGTCGAACCCCTCGGCGTCGCGGCCTTGCGTCCAGGTGGTGTTGCGGATGAGCACGTCCACATCGCCGCTCTTGAGCGCATCGAAGCGCGTCTCGGCCGAATAGGGCTTGAACTCGACCGCATCCTTGTCGCCAAGAATGGCAGCAGCGAGGGCGCGACACATGTCGGCATCGAAGCCAGCCATATTTGCCCCGTCGCCAAAGCTGAAGCCGGGCAATTGGCCGTTCACGCCGCACAGCACTCGGCCACGCGCCTTCACGGCTTCCAGCGTTTTGCCGGTCGCGCCTGCCATCGGTTCAGCCGGTTCCGCAGCGGTTGTGGGTGCCGGAGTCGGCTCAGCCGCACCGGTGGACGCAGGCGCTTCGGCCATGCGCGTCACTTCTACCTCGCGCGTTACCTCGACTTCGCGGGTCACCTCTACGGTGGTTGCCGGGGCTGCCTGCCCGGCGCACGCGGCCAGGGCGATCATGGGCACAGCCAGAATTGGAATGAGTCGTTTCATCGTCAATCTCCTTTTCATGGTTGGTGTCGTTCTTAGTTCCCCCACCCCCGCACCCAGCCGCGCCAGCCGAGCACCTGACTCACAAAAAGAGAGCGGCATCGGTGATGCCGCTCTCCGCAAACAGGCTGGCAAGCGCGGGCAGTTACTTGATGATACCCGCGCGGCGCATCCAGTCCACGCGCTGATTCAGATAATCGAGTGAGATGTGTTCCTGCTTCGCCAACGCACCCCAATCGGGCAACCCCAACCGCGCCGTCTTGATCGCTTCCAGAATTGTCTTTTCAAGCTTGGTCAATTTCACCATGGCCAACCCTCCTAAATTTAAGAATGTTATGCACCCATTCGCTTAAATTTGAATGAGTCCGAAATCTGATTTTATGCATTGGAACCGGTTTTGGCAACAGCACTCGCACATAATCGCCAAAGAAAGTGACAGTTGGACACGAAGTGTAGGCTATTTGTCATATCGCTTCGTCAGGGATGGGCCAACTGATAGCGAACTCGAACCGGCCTGACGCAAAGCGCCACCGAGAATTCGCGTGACAGCCGCTCCGGCGTATAGCCGATCATTGCGATGTGCTCGCGATACTTGGCCTGATACGCCGGCGCATCGCGGGATGGCGGCGCATCGGGTGCGACCTGCGCCGTGGCTTGAAAGACGACGAACGACTCACCCGACGCATCGGTGTTGAAGTGGAGCGCGACGCATGGGTTGTGCCGGATGTTGCGCAGCTTCACCGCCTGAGGCTGGCTGTAGATCACAAATGCCCCATCCTGCCAGATGAACCACACCGGCGTGGGCAGCGGCATGCCATCGGCGCGAACGGTGGTCAGCCAGGCGATGTGCTCGTCGCGCACAATCGGCTCAAGCTCGGCAGGCAAGAGAAAGGTCATTGTCGCCAGTCGTCAGGTGCAACTACCCTCATACCCGGCAACATGAGGTTTTATGTTTTCTCGCGGAGATACGGAGGGTCTGAGAAGCGGAGACCGATAAAAACGTTCCGTTTCTCCGCTTTCTCCGACCCTCCGCGAAAAGCCTCAGGTCATCAGTCGTCAGCTTCACACCTTGAAGTGCTTGAACTGCGGCAGGTGCGCCTTGTTCTTGTGCAGCATCTCGTTGACCATCTTCTGAATTTCGGCCAACGACAACACGGCCGCCGTCAGCGGGTCGTAGGCACAGGCCCAATACACCAGCTTCGGGTCGCCGGTCAGCGCAGCCTCGACCGCCATCTCCTCCACCATCACGCTGGTGTGATTGAGCGCCACGAGTTGCGGCGGCAGGTCGCCCACTTGCGTCGAATGAAAGCCGCTCTTGTCCACGAACACCGGCACTTCCACGCACGCGCCATCGGGCAAATTCGTGATCAGCTTGGTGTTCGGCATGTTGCCGTTGAAGGCGAACGGCTCCCCACCCCGCAGCGCGTTGATGATGTAGGCGGCATATTCCTCGCCGCGCTCCAAGTCAATTGGCGTATCGCTCTTCATCCACGCTTTGGCATCCTTGCGCCAATTCTGAGCGCGGTTGCGATAGGCCTTGAGCACATAGGCATATTCGCCCGGGTTCCAGCCGGTGCCGTGGATGCAATACTTCTCGATCAAGTCGGGCCGCTTGCGGAACCAGGCGTTGTACTCGCTGTTGTGGCCGCTGCTCTCGGTCACATAGTAGCCGAGGTGCAGGAACATCTCGTTCCGCACGATCTCTTCGTTGTAGACGACCTTCTTGCCCACGGCCTTGCGAATTTCGGGATAGACGTCGTGGCCGTTGCGCTCGTACTTGAGATACCACGCCTGGTGATTGATGCCGGCGCACACGTAGCTGATCTCGCTCATGTCCGCGCCAATCCAGCGCGCCAGCATCGCGGCTGTGCCCTGCACGCTGTGGCACAGGCCGGTGACCGGGATGTGCGAGCTGCGCTGCATGGCCCGGCACAGCATGGCCATCGGGTTGGTGTAGTTCAGCATCACCGCGCCGGGGCAATAGCGCTCCATGTCCTTGAGGATGCCGAGCATCAGCGGAATCGTGCGGAGCGCGCGGAACACGCCGCTTGGCCCACGTGTGTCGCCGATGTTGGTGTCCACGCCGTATTTCTTGGGGATCAGAATATCGTGCTGCCAGATGTCTACCCCGCCGGCCAGCACGGTCACGATCACCACATCAGCGCCCTTCAGCGCCTCAGCTCGGTCGGTCGTCGCCTCGACCGTGGCCGGATATTGGCCCAATTCGATGATGCGCTGGACGGACTTGTGGATGAAGTCGAGTCGCTCGCTGTCTATGTCCATCAAGCTGAGCTTGGCGTCTTTGAGCAATGGGAAGGTCAGGATGTCGCGGGCGAGTTTGCGGGTGAAGCCGAGGCTGCCCGCTCCGATGAAAGCAATTTTAGTCATGATGTGTTTGTTGATTTGAGACCTCCGGGGTCTTGGAGACCCCGGAGGTCTGCATTGCTGCCGAGTTTAGTCACAGCCACGAAATCGCGCTCCCGCTATGAATTTCGTCAGTTACCCCATTGACAAGCGACCTTTCCCTGTTAATATCTCGCCCGGCTAGCTAAATCTTCAAAAGGAGGCGTACAAACAATGCAAGCTCGAATTGAATTCACCCCTGCTGTGCTCGTTGTGAGTGCGCCCGTCTGCGCTTAGCATCCGCTGATCATCTGAATCAGGATCGCTCTCGGCCACGGGTCACTCACACCCGTGGTTTTTTGTTGCCTCGCATCGGGGCGCTTGCCACGGGTTCGCCATCGAGTCGCCCGTGGCTTTCTCTTTTTCCTGATTCCGACAAGTGGATACTCCTGCACATTACTTGGCGCGCATTCGTGAGTTGCGCCCCGACCTGACATTCGACGTCACGCATCTGTTCGTGACCTATCCCAACGCCCAAGTCCTGCTGGTGCGTGCGCGTCTCTACGCCCAGGCCAAGGTGCGCTTTCCCATCCTGCCATGACTACAGATTTGAATTTCGACATCGAAGATGACCTCGACGACGACTTCGACGAGGCCGACTTCATCAAGAGCAACCGCGACCGGCGCGAGCTGAAGAGGGCGCGCGAGAATCAGAAGCCAGTGCTGACGCGCCAGTCCGACAAGGCGCAAGAAGTCCTCCGCGAAGCCGCGGCCAGCGGCGTCGAGACCGACACCTTTAACCCATCGTTCGTGTGCAAGTTTTTCGAGCGCGACTGGGTGATCGAGTATCTGGGCGGCTTCTTCCACAGCAACATGATCAGCGACGTAATCGCGCGGGTGAAGGGCGGCAAGGAGGCCAACGTCTACACCTGCGTGGCCCGGCCACACGTCGGCCCCGAGCTTTTGGCTGGCAAGCTGTATCGCCCGCGCATGCACCGCAACCTGAAGAACGACGCCGAGTATCGGCAGGGCGGCGATCTGGTGGGCGAAGACGGCAAGGCACTGCGCAAGGAGCGCGAACAGCGCGCCGTGGCCAAGCGCACCAAGGTCGGCCTTGAGATGCTGCAACAGTCGTGGCTGAGCAATGAGTTTGGCACGTTGACGATGCTGCATGAGGCCGGCGCGCTGGTGCCCAAGCCGTATTCCAACGGCGAGCACGCCATGCTCATGGAGTATCTGGGCGAACGTGGCCAGCCCGCGACCACGCTCAATCACATCACCCTGGAAGCAACCGAGGCCAAGCGCCTGTTCGACGTGGTGGTGGAAAACATCCGCCTGATGCTTAAGCACAACGTCATTCACGGTGACCTGTCGGCTTACAACATCATGTATGGGCAGGGCGACATTCGCATCATTGACTTCCCGCAGGCGACCAACCCCTATCGCAACCCGCACGCCTACAAGTTCTTCGCGCGAGATGTGGAGCGGGTGTGCCAATACTTCGAGCAATACGACATTGACGTGCGGCACTGGCAACTTTCACGCGCGCTGTGGAAGCAGGTGCTGGGCGTCGAGCCGAGCGAGACCAAGGACATCCAGCGCGGGCGGTGGTCGCGATGAGGCCGATGCATGCGCGATCGATCTACTTGCTGCGCGCGGCCGTGGGGTCGCTGGCAAGCGGGCTGATCTTCATCGGCCTGTCAGCCTATTACATCCGCGACGTAGGCATGAGCCCGCTGCAATTGGTGCTGGTGGGCACGGCCATCGAGCTGACGTGCTTCCTGTTCGAGGTGCCGACCGGCATCGTGGCCGACACGTATAGCCGCAAGTGGTCGGTGCTGATCGGCGGCTTTCTCGTCGGCGTGTGCTACATCATTACCGGCCTCGCGCCATTCTTCGTCGCCATCATCATCGCCGAGGTCATCCGCGGCATCGGCGCGACCTTTGAGAGCGGAGCGGATGAGGCCTGGATCACCGACGAGGTGGGCGCGGATAACGTCGGCGCGCTGTTCCTGCGCGTCGGCCAGGTCGCGCCGATCTTTAACTTGATCGGCGTATTGGTCAGCGTGCTGCTGGCCAGCCGCTTTGGCTATGCCGTGCCGATTTTGATCGGCGCGCTGATGATGATCGCGTTGGCGGCCTTCTCCATGTTCGCCATGCCGGAGAAAGGGTTTGTCCGTGCGCCCGTAGAGACGCGCCATGGCGCGTCTCTACCACAGCGCATGTTCGGCACGTTCAAGGCCGGCGCACTGGCCATCCGCACCACGCCGGTGTTGCTGCTCTTGGTGCTGATGGAGGTGTTCATCGGCACATCGAGCGAGGGCTTCGACCGGCTGAACGAGGCGCAGTATCTCGTCACGCTCGGGCTGCCGCCACTCACGCTGCCTGTAGTGGGGACGCTCGACCCCATCGCCTGGTTCGCCCTGTTCAACATCGTGTGGACGATCCTGGGCGTGACCGTGCTCGAAATGGCTCGCCGGCGGGTGACGTTTGAAGATCACAGCAAGGTGGCCAAGGCCATGTTCGCCTTCAACGCCGTCATCATCGTCGCCACGTTGGGCTTTGCGCTGGCCGGCAACTTCGTCGTCGCCTTTGGCATGGAGCTGATTCGCGGCGTGACGTATTCGCTCCTACGGCCCATTGCCGCGACGTGGATGAACCAGAGCATCAGCGACTCGCGCATCCGGGCGACGGTGCTGAGCATGAACGGCCAGGCCAACGCACTCGGACAAATCTTCGGCGGGCCGGGCATCGGTTGGATCGGCAACGCCTTTGGCATCCGCGCCGCCATCGCCGCAGCCGGGCTGCTGCTCACGCCGGCGCTCGTGCTCATCGCGCGCTCGTTGCGCAAGCCAGCGCTCGATGCGAACGGAATCGAACCGGCCGCTTCAAAGGCATGAGGCAACATGACACACAGCGTTCCTCAAGATGTCCTGGATGCATTCAACTGCGTTGGCGCGCCTGAACAACTCCACGGCGGAGAAGGGCGTTGTTTGACCCAACCAACCCTTCGGCTGTGAAGCTTGTATGGGAGAACATTGCGGCAGCCCTGGCTCAGGTTGAGCGCGGCATGATGCATTTCGATGCCAATCAATACGACGAAGCAAAGGCCGCATTCGAGCACACATTAGCGCGGCTGTATCGCGCAACCGGGAATCTAGTGGCTGGGCAGACTCAGTACTTGAAAACATCGGCTCGCGCTTGCCGTGTCCGCCCACCGATAAATCGGCGGGCTACAAAACAGCCCCGGCTGAAGCCGGTTTTAAGTCCCAAGCTTGGGACGCTGCTCTGTAGCACGGCCATCTTATGGCCGTGTGAACGCGGCAAACGTCGAAATTTTCAACTGCTGAGACTGGATTCCCGCCTGCGCGGGAATGACAACCCTGTGGTTTTGAAACACCTGATGCAATCCGGGGCGCGTCATAGCGCATCTCTGCTATCAGTTAATTGACGCGAATTCGAGCGCATGAACAACAAACAGATCATCATCGAAGAATGGAATGCAGATCATCCCAACTGGTCACAGCTTCAGAAATTGATCGACGGCCTGGCGCAAACCGAGTGGGTCGCGTTCCAGGCGGACTGGCACTTGAGTTCGCACATGCTTGTAGCGACTCAATCGCAAACGGTGGTGGGTTATCTGCGATATGTGGTTCAGCCCATCGGCGTCGAAGAGGACGAACCGGCGGTCGTGTTCGATGGGCAGCAGTTGCTTGAGGGTAAGGTCATCGCGTTTGGCGTGCGTGTTGAAGACCGGCAGAGAGGTATCGGCCATCGGCTACAAACACGCTTGATTGAAGATTGCACAGCCAAAGGATGTTTTCAGATTCGCTCACACAGCGGCGCGGAGAACATCGAGAATCACGCGTTGAAGCTGTCGCTGGGCTATGCAATGCATCCATTGGTTCGGGAGCGCGGCAAGAGTGGTGCCTACTTCTTGCTTCCCTTGAGAGGCGCAAAATCAAAGCTGTGAACCCTCGCTTCAAGAAATTCCTCTCCTACTACCAGCCCTATCGCGGCTTGCTCGCCGCCGATTTGGCCTGCGCGTGCGTCGCCTCGGCCATCGTGCTGGCCCTGCCGCTGTTGGCGCGCCACATCACCGGCGAGGTGCTGACCGATGGCGCGCCGGATGCGCTTGAGCAGATCGCCGTGGCCGGCACAGCCATGCTCGCGCTCGTCATTTTGCACACGCTGTGCAACACCTTCGTGGACTATCAGGGCCACATGATGGGCACGCTGATGGAGAGCAACATGCGCGAGGAGCTGTTTGCGCATTATCAAAAGCTGTCGTTCGGCTTCTACGACGAGCACAAGACTGGCCAGCTCATGACGCGCCTCACCAACGACCTCGAATCGTTGAGCGAGTTCTATCACCATGGCCCCGAGGACATCCTGATCGCCACGCTCAAGTTCTTCGGCACATTTTTTATTCTTCTCACGATCAACGTGCCCATGACGCTGATCCTGTTCGCGCTGATGCCGCTCGTGCTGGCGTGGTCGTTCTACACCAATCGACGGCTCAACCGCGCCACGCGGGCCAGCCGCGACCGCATCGGCGACATCAACGCTCAGGTCGAAGACACGCTGGGCGGCATCCGCGTGGTCAAGTCGTTCACAAACGAGGCGTTTGAACAGGAGAAGTTCGCGCGCGAAAACGCCCGCTTTGTCGCCGCGCGGCGCGAGGTGTATCGCAGCGACGTGTGGTTCTACGAGCCGCTGGTCGCCTTCACCCAACTGCTGCCGGTCATCGTCGTGGTTTTCGGCGGCGTCTGGATCGTGAATCGCTCGCTCGGCTTGCCGGACCTGCTGACCTATCTGCTCTACGTCGGCATCCTGATCGAGCCGATCCAGCGCTACGTCAACTTCGCCCGGCTATATCAGGAAGGCGTGACCGGCTTCGACCGCTTCATGGACATCGTGGAAGTCGAGCCCGAGATTCAGGACGCGCCCGGCGCGATTGAGCTGACACGCGTGAAGGGCAAGATCGCGTTCGAGCGGGTCAGCTTCCGCTACCGCGAAGATCAGGAACACGTGTTGCAAGACGTGTGCCTGACGATTCATCCTGGCGAATACGTGGCGCTGGTTGGGCCATCCGGCGTAGGCAAGACCACGCTGTGCTCGCTCATCCCGCGCTTCTACGAGGTCAGCGCGGGCCGGATTTTGCTCGATGGCATAGACATCCGCGACATCCGCCTGCGCTCGTTGCGCCAGCACGTCGGCGTGGTACATCAGGACGTGTATCTGTTCGCCGGCACGGTCGCCGAGAACATCCGCTATGGCAAGCGCGACGCGACGCGCGACGAGATCGTGGCCGCAGCCAAACAGGCCAACGCGCACGACTTCATCATGGCCCTGCCGCACGGTTACGACACCGACATCGGCCAGCGCGGCGTCAAGCTCTCCGGCGGGCAAAAGCAACGGCTGAGCATCGCGCGCGTGTTCCTCAAAGACCCGCCCATCCTGATCTTCGACGAGGCGACCAGCGCGCTGGACAACGAGAGCGAGCAAGCCGTGCGCGCGTCGTTGGAGCGGCTGAGCGCCGACCGCACCACGCTCGTCATCGCCCATCGCCTGTCCACCGTGCGCAATGCGCAGCGCATCCTGGTGCTCACCGACGATGGCATCGCCGAGCAGGGCACGCACGACGAACTCATCGCCGCCGGCGGCGTGTATGCGAATCTGTATGGCATGCAGTTGGTGCTGGCATGGAACAAGTGATGGGTTGTCATTCCGATCCGCCAAGCGGTGAGGAATCCCTGATGCCGAGACCGACGAATGACAACATCGGCAAGCCGAGCTTCGCACCTGTTGTATTACACACGCGGGATTCCTCGACCTGCGGTCTGCTCAGAAACATGCCCTTCGGCTGTAGGGGTCGCTCTACCCCATGCGGGGCACAAGTCCGTAGCGACCCTGGTAACCCGACGACGGCGCGCTACGGAGAGCGCGCCCTACCGTTTCTGCCGCTTCGTCTGGCCTGCGGCCATCTCGAACTCGGAATGACGTGCTTCCTTTTGAACTTGAGGCAGACAGCCTTGTAACCGTGAAGACACTACCACCTACAACCATCTTCTACATCCGCAACTGCTTCGGCGCGTTCAACAGCGGCCTGATCTTCACGGCGATCTTCGTGTACTTCGCGCGCACGGTCGGCATGACGCCGCTGCAGCTCTCGCTCATGAGCGTGGTGCACATGGGCGGCCACATCCTGTTCGAGCTGCCCACCGGCATCGTGGCCGATGTGTATAGCCGCAAGTGGTCGGTCATCATCGGGGACGTGCTCGTCGGCCTCGCCTTCGTGCTGACCGGCGCAGCGCCAGTATTCGCCGCCGTTCTGTTCGCCACGTTCATCGAGGCCATCGGCGACACGTTCGTCAGCGGCGCGCTCGACGCGTGGCTGACCGACGAAGTGGGCGCGGACAAGATGGGCGCGGTGGTCTTGCGCAGCGAGCAACTGGGCGCGCCGATCTACTGGCTCGGCGTTGGCAGCAGCGTGGTGCTTGCGACGCTGTTTAACCATCAAGCGCCCATCGCCCTGGGCGGCGCGCTGTGGCTGGTGGCGTCGGTCGTGTTGATGGGGCTGATGCCGGAGACGGGCTTCGTGCGCCGCAGCGGCACGAGCGCCACGAGATCGTTGCGCAGCGGCCTGCGCCACATGCTCGGCACTTTTCGCGATGGTGCCCGGTTGATCCGCGCACGCCGCAGCCTGGCGCAGTTGCTAGTTGCGCAGGTCTTCATCGGCGCGGTCGCGGGTGGCTTCTTCGGGCTGAATCAGTTGCACTTGTTCACCGGCTTTGCGCTGCCCGCCTTGCAGTTACCGGGCATCGGCGTGCTGGACGAGAGCGCCTGGGTCGCCCTGATGGATGGCGCGGGCAGCCTGCTCTACTTCGCCGGCCTCGCGCTGCTGCGCCGCGTCGTCAACCTGACGAATGGACAAGGTGCGCCGCAGGCGTTGTTTGCGTTGTTCCTCGCCATCGGCGTCAGCATGCTCGCCTTCGCGCTCACGCGCAACTTTGGCGTTGCCGTCGTCGCGTTGTGCGCGGCCGCCACGCTGCACAACCTGAGCGAAACATTGCTGCGCCCGTGGCTGAATCAACACATCAGCTCGGACGTGCGCGCGGCCGTGCTCTCGATCAACACGCAGGCCCACCGGCTGGGCATGCTCGGCGGTGGGCTGAGCATCGGCGCGCTGGGAAATGTGGCGGGATTGCGCATTGCGCTGGCCGCCGCGGCGTTGTTCGTGCTGCCGCTGTTGGTGTTGTTGCAGCGCTTCAAGAATGACGCCCGAGAAATACGAGTGTCTATACCTATGACCGCAGGGCATGATGATGGCTAAGTTGAAACCCCTACCCGCCACTACTATCTTTTACATCCGCAACGCGTTTGGCGCTTTTACCAGCGGTCTGATCATTACCGCCCTCTACATCTACTACGCCCGCACCGTTGGCCTCACGCCGTTGCAATTGGCGCTGATGGGTTCGGTGTTGATGCTGACGAGTTTGATCTTTGAAGTGCCGACCGGCGTGGTGGCGGATGTCTACAGCCGCAAATGGTCGGTCATCATCGGCAGTGTGTTATCGGGCATCTCCTTTATTTTGATCGGCACATTTCCCATTTTTGCCATCATCTTGTTTGCGGCATTTCTTGAGGCGGTGGGCGATACGTTCGTCAGCGGCGCGCTGGATGCGTGGCTGGCCGACGAGATCGGTGCGGACAAGATTGGCACAGTGATTTTGCGCGCCGAGCAGTTGGGCACGCTGCCGCATTGGGCAGGTGTGTTGATGAGTGTCTTGCTGTCCACGCTGTTTATGCATCAGGTGCCAATCGTGCTGGGCGGCGCGTTGTGGCTAGGGGTCAGCCTTATGCTCATCTTCATGATGCCAGAGACTGGTTTTGTGCGTCCCGTCAACACACAACCCAACACCACGTTTGCCTTTGTGCGTGATGGTGCAAATCAAATGTTAACCACGCTTCGAGAGGGCATGCGCTTGGTGCGCACGCATGGCACATTGCGGCGTTTGCTTGTGGCGCAGTTGTTCATGGGCGCTTTCTTGGAGGGGTTCTTCCGGCTGAATAACCTGCACTTGTTCACTGGTTTTGCGCTGCCCACGCTCAGCTTGCCCTTCCTCGGCGTGGTGGACGAGAGCATTTGGGCGGCATTGATCGCTGGCGGCGCGAGTGGTTTATATCTGATCGCCATCGCGGTACTGCGGCGGTTGGTGGATGTAAACGATGTGCGCCGTGCGCCAGTCACGCTGTTTACACTGTATGCGCTGATCGGTCTGGTCACGTTGACGTTTGCGCTTACCTCGAATTTTGCAATTGCTGCGCTGACGGCATGTGTGGCTTGGACGCTGCACAACTTGACCGAGCCAGTCGTGCGCACGTGGCTGAATCAATACATCACCTCAGACGCACGCGCCACTGTGCTTTCGATGAACAGCCAGGTAAATCAGTTGGGACAGTTGGGTGGCGGCCTAGGCATCGGTGCACTGGGCAATGTGGCCGGGCTGCGCATCGCGCTCAGCGCATCAACATTGTTCATCATTCCGTTGTTGACGTTGCTCAGGCGCCAGGCGCGCACGCAAACCATCCAAATGCACGAATCCAATCCGGAGGCCCACACTTGACACGCACACTCGAAGAACTCGACCGGCAACTCGCCGAACGCTTCGGCGGCTACGCCAGCTACCGGCGCGATGATGACACCACAACCGACACGTATGGTGACGGCCCTGCCGAAGAGATGGACCGCCTGCTCGACGCGTATTGCCAACCCGACAGTCGCGTGCTCGACATCGGCTGCGGCGCGGGCTTCACGCTGTGCCGGCTCGCGCCGAAGGTCGCCGAGATCTGGGGCTTCGAGCAAGAGCCGGACTTGCTGGAGGCAACGCTGCTGCGGGCAGCACAACCTGGGCTAACCAATGCGCATTGCGTGTTGGGCAATGTGGCCGAGGCAGATGATGTGAAAGCCGGCTTACCCGATGACACGTTCGATGTGGCCTTCAGCCGCCGCGGCCCCAACGTGGTTCCAGCCATGCTGCCCAAGCTGAAGCCAGATGCAATCGTCATCCAAGAATTAGTGCAAGGCACGTTGGGCGTGAAGCCCATCTTCGGGCGTGAGCCTTTCCTGCCCACGGTCGGCCACAACCCGCACCGTCTCATCACACAATACGCCGAGCTTGACTTGATTCCGGTGAGCGTAAAGGACTACTTCTTCGATCAGTTCTTTCACGATGAAGACCAACTGATCCGCGACCTTCAGGCCTTTTTGTTGTGGGATTGGACGATGCCCGACTACCCCTACGACGAGGCGCGCGACCACTCTGCGCTGGACACGTATGTTCGATACAACACTACGCCGCGCGGCATTCGCGTCACGCACCGGCGCAGCGTGTATGTATTTCGGCGCGCCGAAGTCCGGCGCTTCCCGGCTGTGCTCGAAGCCAAGCGCAAATACGCGCCGTATGTTTGATTCCCAATGCACCTCTCCGTCAATCCCGCGCAGGTCGAAGATCCTCGCAGAGGGCGGGAATCCAGCTTCAACTATGGCCTTGGCACTGGATGCCCGCCTCCGCGGGCATGACAACACAAATATCTGGCTATCGAGGTAAACCATTCACGATGATTCAACTTGAGCCAACGCAATTCACCAGCCTGCGCCCGCTCTTCGGCGAGGCCGAAGCTTTTAACCTCAGCGTCAAGGCCGTGCTCATGGGCACCGCCCCCGGCGAAGCGTGGGCCGATGACGCCGAGCAGCCAACCCTCGGCTTCGTCAACACCTCGGAGGGTCACTACCTGTCTGGCGACCCAGACAGCGCCGACGCCTATGATGACCTGAGGGCGACCATCCCCGACTGGGCTTTTCTTCAAGTCTTCCCGTCGGCATGGGCACGTGCGCTCCCGCACATCTGGGTGAACGATGTTGCCCGCCCGCACCCGCGCCAACATTACCTGCTGCGCGAGTTGCGCTTGCGCGATTGGCGCGAACGCCTGCCCGCCGGCTTCGAGGTCAGGCGCATTGACGCCGCGCTGCTCGGTCAGCCGCTGCACAACCTCAACGTCATCACGCGCTGGATCGGCAACAACTGGCGGTCGCAGGAGGATTTCCTCGCCAACGGCTTCGGCTTCTGCGTTGTGGACGCAGCGGCGCAGGCCGTGGCCAGTTGCTGTGTGGCCGATTGCGTCTGCGGCGACCAGGCCGAGGTCGGCATCAAGACCATCGCGGGCTACCGGCGGCGTGGGCTGGCCAGCGCCGTCGTCGCCGCGACGGTCGAGCACGCCCTGGCGCACGGCACCCGCGAGGTCGGCTGGCACTGCGTCGCCTCGAACGTTGGCTCAATCGCCACCGCGCAGAAGGTCGGCTTTGCCAAGGAGCGCGACTATGTGGCCTACAACGACCAGTTGCCCTCCGAGAACGCGACCGACCTCTCGCCCGCCGAATACACCCAGTGGGCCGCGCACTACGAGCAGTTCGTCGCCGACAAACCCGTCTATGCCTTGCACGCCGCCTGTGCGCGGGCGTTGGCCGGTGACAACGTGCAGGCCGTTGAACATCTGCGGCGCACGCTGGCAACGGGCGAGCGCTTCGGCGCCGATTGGCTGCTCAACCATTGGAGTTTTGCCGCGATCACAGATACGCCGGAGTTTCAGGCGGTCGTGGACGAGGTGAGGGTGAACGAACATGCGCAATCTTGAGGATTACGACGACCCAGTCATCTACGACAGCGAGAGCGCGCGCTTTCAGGCCGAGGCACAGCGCACGTTGCGCTTCTATCTGGACCTGTGCCGACAGGCCGACGGACCGGTGCTGGAATTGGGCTGTGGCACGGGGCGATTCACCCTCCCGCTGGCGCAGGCTGGCATCGCCATCACTGGGCTGGACATCGCGCCGGCCATGCTGGCGCGCGCCCGCGAGAAAGCGCAGGGGTTGCCCATTCGTTGGGTCGAGGCCGACGCGCGATCATTCGAGCTGGCCGAGCGCTTCGGCTTGATCTTCGAGAGCGGCGAGACCTTCCGCCATCTGCACGACCGCGCCGATCACGAGGCGATTTTGACGCGCGTGCGAGCGCACTTGCGGCCAGGCGGCCGGTTCGTCGTCAGTGCGCCCTTTCCTCACCCCGACCTGTTGCAAGACGCGCCCGAAGAACAGCCGTGGTTCGAGCACACGGATGAGACGGGCCGCCATATCCGCGTGTCGGGGACGTATCGCTACGATCCGGTGGGCCAGATCGCGCATGAGAACGCAGTGCGGCGCTGGGTGAACGTGGCGGGTGAGGACGTGATGCAGTACGCGCCGCTGGCGCTGCGGATGTTCTTTCCGCAGGAGTTGGAGGCGCTGCTGCACTACAACGGCTTCAACGTGGTCGAGCGCTTTGGCGATTGGGATCGCAGCCCGCTGACGAAGAGCAGCCCGATGATCATCTGCGTGTGCAAAGCAAGCCACACATGACCCATATGCTTGAAGTGACATCCCCTTCCGACCTGCACCGCGTGCGCGAGCTATTCCGTGCCTGCCAAGTCCAGCCGCCGAGCAGCTTGCGCGCCTATGCCATCCTGAACGGCGATACACGCGGCCATGTGTTCGTGGACGACCCGGCGCGTCCGGCATGGGCCGCGCTACACGAAGTCGCGTATGACCGCACGCTCTATCTCGCCGGCGCGTTGAGCGCGCCTATCGCACAGACTATCCTCGCACGCGTGCGCGCGGGTGGCGACGTCGTCCTGTGTCTGTGGCAGGACGACGCGCCACTGGCAGCGTGGTTGCCGCCGCCCGACTATGACGGTGAAGCCATTGACTTCACGCAACGCGCGGGCGATCTGGAGGCATTGGCGGCCGTTCCGGATAGATGTGAAGTGCGGCGTATTGACCTTGCTTTGCTGCGGCGCAAAGGCGACTACGAGGCGACGGTAGCCGCCTACGGCAGTGAAGAGGCCGCACTGACCAAAGGCCTCGGCTACTGCCTGATGCGCGGCGACGAAGTGCTGTGCGAGGCGTTCACCGGCCCGCCGGTGGATGACGTGATCGAGCTGGGCGTCGAGACGCGTGAGGCGCACCGCGGGCATGGGTATGCCACTGTCACGTGCGCGCATTTGGTTGGCGCGTGCGAGGACATGGGCCTGACGACACTCTGGAACGCAGCGGCGCAAAACGCGCCGTCTGTCGCGCTCGCCCGCAAGCTCGGCTATCGGCGCGAGCAGCCGCATCGCGTGCTGGCATGGAACAAGTTGCAGACTGACTCTGCGGAAGTGCAATCATGAATACCGAAACCGAATTCGAATTCGACGGCAATGAGCTAAACCCATTCGAAGACATGGTGAGCTTTTGAGGTCACCAGCAAGCGGCGCAGAGGCTTCCCATCCGAAACGCATGTGATGCGCGGGCTGCGCATCGTGCACGGCGATAAAGAGTTGATCGAGAAGCTCGGGCGCAACGACCCATGCCCGTGTGGCAGTGGCAAACGCTTCAAGCGCTGTTGCTTGCGGCTGGGGTGTACGACGGCGCACGCCGCAACCACTATGAACGATGAGTTTTTGAAACTCTAAAGGTTTTAGATAGCGTCTTGAATTCGCACGAGCTAAGCATCTCGAGCGTCCCCGATCCCGTTTCACGTTCCGTGCAACGGAACGGGGATCACGGGAGAGGCGGCCCTGGGTTCGTGTGAAAAGCTGGAGCTTCGCTGGCCGCCGGAGTCGAGAAATGCTTTGGATTTGGTTCTCAAGACGCTCTCTTAAAGACCTTTAGGGTTTGTTGACGAGCAACGATGCACATGATTGGAGACTTGATATGCAAAGCATCCCGCAAGCGATTCTCGAGGCCTTCAACTGCGCCGGTGCCCCCAAGCGACTGCCTGGAGGACAAGGAAGCTCGTTTCTCGCGGGCGATGTGGTTCTCAAGCCTGTTCGCCCCGAAGACGAAGCACGCTATGAGTGGGCGGGTGAACTCTTGTCCAGGCTAAGCGGCGACGGTTTTAAGATTGCCGTGCCGCTCAAGGCGGCATCGGGGCGATTTGCCCATGCCGGGTGGGGCGCGACCCAATATGAACTCGGTCAAGACGTTCGTGGGCGCTGGGCCGAGAAGCTCGCCGTCTGCCAGGCATTCCATCAAGCCCTGCACGCCCTCTCGGCGCCGCCGATGCCCGTTTCCTCGAATCGCTGGGCGCAGGCGCTCCAGATCGCATGGCAAGAGCGTGACCTGCCGCAGCCCGTCCATCCAGACATACGTCAGATGATTGTGCGCGTGTTCGATAGATACGAACCCATCAAGCGGTCAACCCAGATCATTCACAGCGACCTGTGCAGCAACATTCTGTTTGCGGATGGATTGGTGCCGCTCGTCATAGACTTTTCTCCGGCGCACGGTGCCACCGAATTTGCAGAAGCGATTCTGGTGGCCGATGCCATTGCTTGGGAGAAGGCGCCAGCCGAACTTCTGAACGCGTTGCCAAACGCATTCGACTACCGGCAGATGTTGCTGCGCGCAGTCAACTTCCGCGTGATTGCAGCAGCGCTGTTTGCCCCGGCCCAACCAGACACTGTCCGGCTCGAGTTCGACAACTTCGCGCCGGTGCTGCAACGATTGGACACATTGACATGACGCGCATCCCGATTCTCGAAACCGCACGGCTGAACATCCGGCCCTTCACGATGAACGATCTTGAATCGTTTCATCGCATCAGCGACTTGTGCTTTGGCGACGGCACAAAGCGCAACGACGCAGCAGCCATCGAGGCCAACCGACGCATGTTGCAATGGAAAGTGCTGAATGAAGAGATGCTGGCCCAGCTGTATCAGCCGCCGTATGGCGACCGCGCCGTCGTGCTGCGCGAGACCGATGCCGTCATCGGCGCGGTGGGCTACGTGCCGTGCCTGGATCGGTTCGATGTGATTGAAGCGCTCCGTCCCCCTCTCCCCCAAGAGGAGAGGGATGGGGGGAGGGGGAGATTGGAGCGCAGCACGCTGGAATTCGGGCTGTTCTGGATGACCGACCCAGCGCACCAAGGAAGAGGCTATGCAACCGAGGCGGCGCAGGCGATGGTGCACTACGCCTTCAGCACGCTGCGTTTGCCGCGCGTCATCGCCACGACTGAATTCGACAATCTGGCCTCGCAAGGCGTGATGCGCAAGCTCGGCATGCGGCTCCATCGCAACGAGACCGGCCAGCCGCCGTGGCTGCAAGTGGTCGGTGTGTTGGAGAACACGGCATCGTGACTGTTACTTCTTTTTTGGGAGGTCAAAGAAATGCGTCAGCGCAGAGTCAACGTGGTTTACCCGGCATTGAGCGGCGAGCCAGCGATTGGACCGTGGCTGTGGGCCTTGCAGGATGCGCGCATGCGCACGATGGAAGAGCTGGTGAGTGTAGGCGACGCCGAATGCGATTGGTCACCGCCGGACGGCGACATCAGCATCGGGTCAATGCTGTATCACATCGCCGCCATCGAAGCAGATTGGCTGTATGCCGAGGTGCTGGAGCAACCATTTCCACCCGAGGTCGAGCAACTGTTCCCCTACCCCATCCGCGACGCTGCGGGCCAACTGACCCATGTCAACGGAATCAGCTTTCAGGCACATGTGCAACGGCTCGAAACCGTTCGCCATCTGCTGATGGGCGTATTCCAGCGCATGAACCTCGCCGAGTTCCGGCGCGTGCGCGCCCTGCCCGACTACGACGTGACGCCGGAATGGGTGCTGCATCATCTGATGCAACACGAAGCCGAACATCGCGGCCAGATCGGCGCAACGCGAACCCAGGCGCAACGTCATCTATCGCAGGAGAAGCATCGATGATCATCCGTCCCGAAATACCCGCCGACATCACGGCCATCCACGCCGTCAACGCCGCTGCGTTTGGGCGCGCCGCCGAAGCGGATTTGGTGGACGCGCTGCGCGCGAACAGCCATCTGGCGCTGTCGCTGGTGGCCGAGCGCGATGGGCAGATCGTCGGCCACATCGCGTTCAGCCCAGCGACGATTGCATCGCCCAACGGCGACTGGACGGCGCTGGCGCTTGGACCGCTGGCCGTGTCGCTGGCGCATCAACGCAGAGGCGTCGGCTCGGCCCTGGCGCGAGCGGGGTTGGCCGCCTGTCTGGAGATGGGTCAGGACGTCGTCTTCCTGCTCGGTCATGAGACCTATTACCCACGCTTCGGGTTTGTGCCCAGCCAGCCCAAAGGCGTGTGCTGGGCGGATCACCCTGACGAGGCGACACACTTCATGGTGGCCGAGCTGCGCCCCGGCGCGCTGGCCGGCCGAACCGGCGCGATGCGCTTCACGCCGGAGTTCGACGCAGTCTCGTAACACTGTAAACCTCACACTCACAGGTGGGCGCATCACGTCTTTGCCGGGAAAAGTGCCGCACGCCTACCTGTGAGGTTTATATGCTTCTTGACATTCGCATCACGACGTGCTAAATTTTTAGCACGTGCGACAAAATCAGCACGTCGCGAGATGCCAAAGAAAGCAACAAGGTTAAGAACCCTGCCCGACGATGTGCCGGTGGAGATGCCGGACTTGCCACGCGAGTTACCCATCACCACATTGGCTCAGTTCAAGGCGGTGAGCCACCCGCTGCGCACGCGCATCCTCGCCGTCATCCAGCACCAGCCCGCCACAGCCAAGCAGGTGGCCGATCGCCTCGGCGCATCGCCGGGCGCGATCGGCCATCACTTGAAGGTGCTGGAGGACGCCGGGTTGGCGCAGGTTGCCGCCAGGCGCGTGACGCGCGGCATCATCGCCAAGTACTACACCCGCACGGCGCGCATCTTCATGTTCAACCTGCCGAAGGAATTGGGCGGCGGCAAAGCATCGAGCACCGACATCTTCAACACGGCCCAGCGCGACTTCATGGCGGCGCTTGAAGAGGGTGACGGCGAAAGCTTTGCCATGTCGGGCTTCCCACGCGCCAAACTGTCCGACGAAAAGATCGAGCACTACGCGCAGCGCATCGAAGCCATCAAAGACGATCTGCTGGCCGAGCAGCCCGACCCCGACGGCACATCGGTCGGGCTCTTTTACGCCTTCTTCGCTTCGCCCAGCTACATGCAATCAGATCAGAAGGCTCTCGCCAAGCCCGCCAAGAAACACAAACCTTAACGCCCTCTGCAATCTATTGAGCTTTGACAGAATCATGTCCGCTCACTCAAGCGTTCATAGTCATTCCCGCGAAAGTCCCTTGATCCTTTGGCCCGTGGCCGTGCCAAAGGCCACGGGATCTAAGGACGGGAATCCAGTCATTGGTGGCACTCTGGATGCCCGCCTGCGCGGGCATGACGAGCTCGAATCTAGTCATGATTTGCTCAAGGCTCTATAGGTGAGAGCATTTCTTTAAAGTCAATCATGCAACCAGCCATTCACGTGCGCGACCTGCGCAAAACCTATGACGTGCCCGAGCGCGAGGGCGGGCTGAAAGCCGCAGCGGCGAGCCTGGTCAAGCGCAAGACACACCAGATCAAGGCCGTGGACGGCGTGACGTTCGACATCGCGCCGGGCGAGGTGGTCGGCTTCCTCGGCCCCAACGGGGCAGGCAAGACCACCACGCTCAAGATGCTGTCGGGCCTGCTCTACCCCACCAGCGGCGAAGGGGTTGTGCTTGGCTTCACCCCCTCCAGACGCGAGAAGGCTTTCCTCAGGCAGATCGCCCTGGTGATGGGTCAGCGCAATCAACTGCTGTGGGATATCCCCGCGCTCGATACGTTTGATTTGATCCGCGCCATCTACCGCCTGCCCACCGACAACTTCATCAAGACGCGCGACGAGTTGCTCGACCTGCTGGGCGTGGCCGATCTGGCGCGCAAGCCAGTGCGCAACCTGTCGCTGGGCGAGCGGATGAAGATGGAGATCATCGGCGCGCTGTTGCACACACCCGGGGTGCTGTTTCTGGACGAGCCGACCATCGGCCTGGACGTGACCGCACAGAAAAAGATCCGCGAGTTTGTGCGCGAATACAACCGCCGCACCGGCGCCACCGTGCTGCTGACCAGCCATTACATGGCCGACGTCGAGGCGCTGTGCAAGCACGTGATCGTCATCCATCACGGGCGCATCCTGTTCGATGGCGACCTGAGCGCGCTGGTCGAGCGCTTCGCCGCTTACAAGACCATCGGCGTGATGCTCGACGACACGTCGCTCGACCTGAGCGGCTACGGCGAAGTGACTGCACGCGAAAGTGACAAGATCACCCTGCGCGTGCGCAAGGCCGACGCGCCGCGCGTGACGGCGCAACTGCTGCATGATTTGTCGGTCAATGACCTGACCGTCGAGTCGCCGCCCATCGAAGACGTAATCGAGCGCGTGTTCGCCAGTTCTTCTCCTCTCCCCAGTGGGGAGAGTCAGGGTGAGGGGGCAGAAGGGGGCGTGCTGACCCTATGAAATCCTGGCTCGATCTGTATTTCACCCAGGCGCGCACCGCTGTGGCGCAGCAGTTTCAATATCGCGTCGGCGTGCTGCTGTGGCTGGTCGGCATGGTGGTGGAGCCGGTCATCTATCTGGTGGTGTGGAGCACCATCGCCGCGCAGCAGGGCGGTCAGGTCGGCGGGTTCACACCCGGCCTGTTCGCCACGTATTACATCGGCTGGACGCTGGTGCGGCACATGAACATCACGCTCACGCCGTTCGCCTGGGAGCAGCGCATTCGCCAGGGCGACCTCTCGCGCGAGTTATTGCGGCCTCTACATCCATTTCACAACGACCTCGGGTTCTTCATCGGCATGAAGGTGATCCAGATGATGGTTTGGGTGCCGATTGCACTGGTGCTGTCACTGGCCTTCCAGCCCACGTTCAATGCGCAGCCGTGGCAATACGTCTGCTTCGTGATTGCGCTGTTCACCGCCTTCGTCATGCGCTTTGCGCTCACGTGGGCGCTGGGGCTGAGCACATTCTGGTTGACGCGGCCGCGCGCCTTCTTCGAGCTGTATTTCACCGCCGAGTTGATCTTCAGCGGCCGGCTGGTGCCGATGTCGTTGATGCCCGAATGGGTGCAGACGCTCAGCAACGTGTTGCCATTCAAGTGGGCCTTCGGCTTTCAGCTCGAGCTGCTCGTCGGCAAACTCACGCCGGAGCAGACGCTGTTCGGCTTTGCCTCGCAGGCATTCTGGTTTGCCATCGGCTTGCTTGTTGTGGCGCTGCTGTGGCGCGCGGCACTGCGCAAATACAGCGCTGTGGGGGCGTGACATGGCGCTGCACATCACTGCCCCGCCCGGCCAATTTGCCGACGTCAACGGCGTGCAGCTGCACTACCTGGACTGGGGCGGCGAGGGCGAACCGCTGTTGTTTCTGGCCGGCTTGGGCGATTCGGCGCACATCTTCACCGACATAGCGCCAGCGTTTGTTCCGCAATTTCGCGTGACGGCGCTCACGCGACGCGGGCATGGCCAATCCGACCGACCCGATGACGGCTATGACCTGCCTATGTTGGTTGAGGACATCCGCCATTTGCTCGATCATCTGGGGCTGCAACGTGTCAGCCTCATTGGCCACTCGATGGCCGGGGACGAGATGGCACTATTCGCAAGCCGACATCCTAAGCGTGTGCACAAGCTCGCGTTTCTCGATTGCACGCTCAGCCACTGGTGGCTGACCGACGAAGACGAAGACCCGCTGGCCGTCCCGCCAACGCCGGCCGACTTTGCTTCGGCCGACACCATGCGTGATTGGCTGAGTCGGCAATGCGGCTTCTGGTCGGACGCGCAAGAGGCCAATCTACGCACCACGCTGGTCACCTTGCCAGATGGATCGGTGAGGGTTGGCTTGCCTCAGCGCGTCGCGACCGCCATCACCACAAACTTGCTGAACTCCGCCGTCGCGCCCGGCAGCATCACTCCAGACGCGTTGGCGTTCTTCGCCGTCGTTGCGGAGCACCCGGCGGTTCAATCAAACGACGACCCAGCGGTGCAGGCCGCGGCAAACGTCTACGCCCAACGCTGGCGGGCCAAGCAGTTGGCGGAGATCGAGCACTTCAAACAGTTAGCCCCGCGCAGCCGTATCATCCAGATGCCTGGCGCGCATCACTATCTGTTCATCCAACACCGCGACCAGGTGGTGCGCGAGATGCAGACGTTCTTGGCCGGCGACACCACAAATCGGCAATCGGCAATCGAAAATCGGCAATCGTAAATAACCGTGAGTTACCTCAACCTCTTCAAGAGCTACCTGCGCGTCAGCGCCATGAGCGAGCTGCAATACCGGGCCAACTTCTTCATCCAGGTCTTTGACTCGCTCATCAAGCTGTTCGTCGGCCTGTTCGGGCTATCGCTGGTGTTCAGCTACACCGATTCGCTGGGCGGCTGGAGCCAGGCCGAATTGCTGGCGGTGATGGGCGTCTACACGCTCGTCGGCGGCCTCATCCGCACGTTCATTGACCCCAACATGCAGCGCCTGCAAGAGGACGTGCAGCAGGGCACGCTCGACTACGCGTTGACCAAGCCTGAGGACTCGCAACTGTTGGTCAGCGTGCGCGAGACGCGGCTGTGGCAACTGACTGACGTCGCCCTCGGCATCGGCATCACTGTCTTCGCCGTCTGGCAATTGCGCGAGGCATTTGCGTGGCCGCAACTGGTTGCTTTTGTGTTTCTTCTCGGCCTGGGCATGCTGATGATCTATTGCGTGTGGCTGATGTTCACGGCCAGCGCGTTCTGGTTCGTGCGCGTAGGCGATGTGTTCGACATCTTTGAAGGCATGTATCAGACCGGCCGCTACCCGGTCGGCATCTACCCTGGCTGGCTGCAGGGCGTGCTCACCTTCCTCGTGCCCATTGCCTTCGCCATCACCCTGCCGTCCGAGGCGCTGACCAACCGGCTGACGCTGCCCTCACTCGCCCTGGCCGTTGGAATGGCCATCGTGCTGTTCATGGCCGCGCGGCTGTTGTGGCGGGCCGCAACCCGGCGCTACAGCGGCGCATCGGCATGAACGTGCTCACAGACGTTTCACAAGTCACGCTTGATCACTTGCGCCGCGTCCTGGCGCAGTTCGGTGACATGTCGTCGTTCAGCGCCGAGCCCTTGCGCGCCGACAACGCGACGGTCGCACGAATTCACATCCGCTACGTCGCGCAGAGCAATGACGCACCGGCCTCGCTGTTTTTGAAGTGCGTGCCCGGCGGCGGGCCGTTTGGGGCGTCCGAGATGCATTACTACCGGCGCGATTACGCCGATGGTGCATTGGTGGGACACGCCGCTGCGCCGCGCATTCGAGACGCCGATCCTTCGGCAGTATCACGACTCGCTATCGGTTCTGGGCATCACTTGCGCGTGGGATCAACTCTTGCGCGACTATCGCCTGTGCGCCGTGCAAAGTTTGTATGTGGCGGCAAGCTGGTGCCTTGACGCGGCAGAGCGCGAGCGCATGCGCTGGGTGTGGCAGCCACAACTGCGCAAGACGCTGGCGGCGTTGGAGGATTTACAAATTGCAAAGTGGCTTCAAAACACGTCCTCGTCATCTTGAAGCTCGCGACGCACTAACGCAATAGTATTTGCAAGGAAATATCCGTTTCGACTTCAAGTAGTCGCCGGTTGTAGATTTCGACGATCTCTTTGAGAACGGTGTAGAAGTCCTTGTTCTCGTTGGCAGAAAGCTCGATGATGTTGAGAGCGACAAAATCCTCAATGGCAATGATCGTCAGTTCCTTCTCAACGCCTTCGTCCTGAGCCAGGACTTTTGCCCTGTTCAACTGTTCGCTCGGGACAAGCAAAATTGGCAGCAGCCCGCTTCGGATGTTGCCAGCACATTTTTGCATCACGTGCCGGGATGGCATCGCGGTTACGTGATACACCAGGCTTGCGATGGTGAAGTCACCATCCCTGGCAGTTTGAACATCTCCTGCGTGCGCCGGATGATTCGCGATGGCATGTCCAGCGAAACGTCGCTCCAGTTTTGCGCCGACGAGATGTTGTTCAACCACCCCGCCTGATCGCTGCTTCGCACTCTCCACAATCAAGTTAAGCCAACCAATAGGCGATTGCCTTCTATCAAAGTCGAACTTTAGGTTTTGACGTTTCAACCACGCATCAGCCTGACTCGACAAAGTTGTAATCAATTCCAGCAGGAGCGTATCGCGTTCTTCGTCTGTCAGCACGATCAGCTTTCTTCCCCAGTCGAATCCCTCAAAGAGCCTTTGTCCATCCTGATGGCTCTGACGCGTTGTGGCTTCTTTCAAATAGGACGGTGGTATTCCGTATGTCTGCAACACGTTTCCCAGCCCTGATCTGGTGCCTCTGATTTCACCACCTTGGGAAATGACATCACTCTTGTCCACGGGGCATGTCCGACGCAAGTGATCGAGCACGACCATGCCAACAGCCACGGTGTTTCGAGACACCTTTTTGCCGCGCGTGCACGAATCAACCCAATCAGCGAGCGCGCGGATGCTTTCCTGCCTGACCTGCTCAAACGATGTATGCATCAATGCTTCGCTCCCTGTTGTTGATTGCCCTCAATATCTTGGTTTTGAATTTTGCAAAATCTGTCGCCCGCCTGAGCTCATGCTCCCAAATGCGGATGACGATCCAGCCCTTGGTGCGCAACTTGCGATTGTGTAATACGGCCAAAGTCACATTATTCTGATCAAGATGGCAAACAGCCGTCGTTTGATTTTTGTCCCCTTCCCCTTAACGGCCTGCATTGTCCTGCACCGATCTTCAGGTATGAGGTTGTCGGCCATTTTCTAACAGATAGAGTTGCGCCGTTGGCAGAGCGCGATCGAATTGCGGCCCGCCGTTTTGAGCGAGCGGATTGAGAATGTGCTCGGCAATCCATGAGATCGCAGGCACACACACCGCGTCGCCGAAGCCCGTCAAAGCCTGCACACCATCCACAGTGATTGGATATTCATCGGGAACGCCTTGCAGCCGAGCATATTCCCTGGGCGTCATGGCGCGCATCTTGATGCTGCCTTGCCCAGCCCGAATCAGAAACTGTTTGCCACTTCCGCCGACAGCAGTGCGCAGGCAACCAGCCAAATCATCGTCACGCACTTCAGCCCGCTGTTGCCCCTCCCTTCGTCGCCGGAAGAATGTCCGATACAAAACCTCGGCACCATCGGCCAACTGCATCACCCGGTCGCGGTGCGCCGGTTTCATCATTGCTAGATGGCGATTCACTTCCATCTCAGACCACCACCGGCTGTCCGCGTCACTCATTGGCTCAACGATTTGAGACAAGCCGCGTGTGCGTAGCGGCGGAGGCTCCGGAATATCGTTATAGAACCACCGCAAGTCCTTGTTGGCGATGACGCTGCGCTTCAGTTGATCGGACAGCAGCGACTTTGGACGAGTGAGAATCAATTCGGCGGTGGTGACGGGGGCTGCGCACTTTGTCCCCGCCAGAAATACGCGCAACCGGCTTTGTGGCGTAAACCGAAGAGCGTCGAGCGTGAACACATCGCAGGCGTATCCTAAGTCGTTCAATGCTTGAATCGTTACCCTGAAGTCCTGTCCTTCGTTGGAATGCAGCCAGCCTGGAACGTTTTCAACCAGAATGAAAGGCGGCGAATCCTTGCCTTGCATTTTCAATATCTGGACGAATCCCCAAAACGCACTCGAATGAGCGCCGTTCAACATGCCGTTCATGTTGCCAGCCAGCGACAGGTCAATGCAGGGGAATGAACAGGTGGCCAGCGTGGTGTGAGGAATACCAGCCGGACTTACCTTGAAAATGTCGCTGCGAATATAGTGGTCTTCAACATCTGGAAAGAAGGCCGAATACATCTCATACTTCTTGTCAGAGATATCGTTAGCAAAGGAGACCTGCCAGCCGTGCGGCTGAAGTCCCATTCTGACTAGACCTATTCCGGCAAAGTACTCAGCTACATTGAAAGGGAAGTACGGCTGCTTCATTGCGCATCGCATCCTGATTGATGTCAAGAATGCTCGGTCGTTAGTATAGCGGCGGCGGAAGTCATTTTGAAGCAACCCTTGCGCCCGCGCTTAACCTGCATATAATCCGCGCCCCCCAACCATCGCGGATTCATCATCACGTCTATCGTCAAGTCCGTCCGTGTTCATTCCGGCTCGTTGATGCCGAAGTTGCGCCGCTTCGTCACGCCATGCGTGCAAGCGGATGCGCACGTGCGTCAACTTTCATTCAACTCCGATGGACATCCCGATCAGGCGCTACGCGGCGCTGCTCTCCGCGTATCTGCGGCCGCAACGCGGCCGCGTCGTATGGATGGCCCTGTTGCTGTTGACCGGCATTGCGCTGCAACTCGTTATCCCGCAAATCCTGCGCACGTTTATTGACGCAGCGACGGACGTGGCACCGATCACGACGCCATTGGCGGTGCTGGCTGTGTTGTTCATCGCCGTCGCGCTTGCCCAGCAGGTCGTATCGGTCGGGGCGACCTACCTCAGCGAAAATGTCAGCTGGACGGCGACGAATGCATTGCGGGCCGACTTGGCGGCGCACTGCATGCGGCTGGACATGCCCTTTCACAACCAGCATACGCCCGGCGAGTTCATCGAGCGGATTGACGGCGACGTGAGCGCGCTGGCCAACTTCTTCTCGGCGTTCATCATCCAGGTCTTCGGCAACGTGATCCTGTTGGCCGGCGTGCTTGTGCTATTGGCGATGGCCGACTGGCGCATCGGGCTGGTGTTGCTCATCTTTGTGGTGATCGTATTCGCGACGCTGCTGCGCATGCGCAAGGTCACCACACCGTTGTGGATGGCCGAGCGGCAAGCCTTCGCCGACTACTACGGTTTCCTGGAGGAGCGGCTGGCCGGCACCGAGGACATCCGCAGCAGCGGCGCGCGCGAATACACCCTCAAGCGCTTTCACGACCTGCTGCGGACAGGTTTCCGCGCCTCGATGAAGGCCATGTTGGCGTTCAACGTCACGCTCAACATCACCTGGGTGTTCTACGCCATTGGCACGGCGGCGGCGCTGGTGATGGGTGGGCTGCTGTTTCAACAAGGCGCGCTCACCCTCGGCGGCGTGTATCTGGTGTTTCAGTACACCCTGTTCCTGCAAACGCCGATTGACCGCATCACCCGCCAGATCGAGGATTTTCAACAGGCCTCGGCGAGCATCAGCCGCATCGAAGAACTGCTGGCGCTGACGCCGACATTGAAGGATGGCGCACAACCATCGTTGCCGGCTGGCGCGCTGGGTGTGACCTTCGACGATGTCAGTTTCGCCTATGGCGACGACCCGATCCTCAAACACGTGTCGTTCGCGCTGAAGCCCGGCACGGTGCTCGGCCTGCTTGGCCGCACCGGCAGCGGCAAGACCACGGTCGCCCGGCTGTTGTTCCGGCTATATGACGTGAGCGAGGGGAGCATTCGATTGACTTCAAGCTCGCCCTCACCCCCCACCCCTCTCCCGCTAGGAGAGGGGAGAGATATTCGCGACGTGCCGCTGGATGTGTTGCGTTCGCGCGTTGGCATGGTGACGCAGGACGTGCAACTCTTCCACGCCACGGTGCGCGACAACCTGACCTTCTTCGACCCGGCCATCAGCGATGCACAAATCCTGGCTGTGATCGAAGACTTGGGCCTGTGGAGTTGGTATGCCGCGCTGCCAAACGGCCTCGACACTGAATTGCAGACCGGCAACGCCGGGTTGTCCGCCGGCGAGGCGCAGTTGCTGGCCTTCACCCGCGTGTTCCTGCGCAACCCCAGCGTGGTTGTGCTCGACGAAGCCACCTCGCGGCTCGACCGCGCCACCGAAAAACTGATCGAGCGCGCGGTGGATAAGCTGCTGGCGGATCGCGAGCGCACAGCCATCATCATCGCCCACCGGCTGAACACGGTGCAGCGCAGCGACGAAATCATGATCCTGTCCGATGGCGAAGTGGCGGAGCACGGTCAGCGCGAGGCGTTGGCCGCTGACCCGTCCTCGCGCTTTTACACCCTGTTGCAGACGGGGATGGAGAAGGAGTTGGCCTGACAGCTGGTAATTGGTGATTAGTAATTGGCGATTGCAACCCACAATTACCAGTTACCAATTACTCACTTTGAAACCGTGACAACCTACCCCAACTACCTTGCCCGCGTCGCGCGCTATCAGCCGCTGTCCATGCTGGGCATGTTCGTCATGCGCACGCTCATCTTCATGGTCGCGCCACTGCTGACCGGCTTGATCGTGCGCGCTTTCTTCAACACGCTCAGCGGCGACGCGCCTGCCGGCTGGAACCTGTGGTCGCTCGGCGCAGCATTCGTCGGCGTGGCGCTGGGCCGCTCGCTGGTCATCCTGTTCGACATCACCAACGACAACGCCTGGAACTTCATGACGCGCAACCTGGTGCGGCGCAACCTGCTGCGCACGATTTTGGAGAAGCCCGGCGCGAAGGCGCTGCCCGAGTCACCCGGCTCAGCCGTCAGTCGCTTCCGCGACGATGTGGCCGAGTCCATCATCCCGCTGCGCGAGATTCCGTGGCTGGTCTCGTTCGGCGGCTTCGCGGTCGTCGCCTACGCCATCATGCTGCGCATCAACGTGACCATGACGCTGGCGGTGGCGATCCCGATGGTGGTCGTGTTGATCGCTGCCGGCGCGACGCGTGAGCGGGTGGGCCGCTACAACCGCGAGCGCAAGCGCGCCTCTGCCCGCGTCATCGGCTTCATCGCCGAGATGTTCGGCGGCGTGCAGGCGGTGAAGGTGGCCAATGCCGAGCCGCGCGTCGTCAACCAGCTCAAGAAGCTGAACGACGTGCGGCGCGAAGCTACGCTCAAAGATCGGCTGTTCAGCAGCGTGCTCGACTCGATCTTTTTGAACACGACCAACGTTGGCACCGGCCTGATCCTGCTGGCGTCGAGCGGCTTGGCGCAGCAGGGGGCGTTCAGCGTCGGCGACTTTGCACTGTTTGTGCAGTATCTATCGGTCATCACCGAGGCGATGGCGCGCATCGGCCAGTATCTCGTGCGCTACCGTCAGGGCGATGTGTCCTATCAACGCTTGGTGCGCCTGTTGCAAGGCACCCCACCCGAGGCGATGACTATGCCCGCGCCGACTTATTTGCGCACGCCCTACCCCATGCCCACTCCGCCAATCAAAGGCGAGGCCGACCACCTGCGCACGCTCGATGTGCGCGGGCTGACCTACCTGCATCCCGACTCCGGCCGCGGCATCGAAGGTGTGGACCTGCGTATCCCCCGCGGAGCATTCACTGTGGTCACCGGCCGCATTGGCGCGGGCAAGACGACGTTGCTGCGCACGCTGCTCGGCCTGCTACCCAGACAGGCGGGTGAGATCGAATGGAACGGCCAGCCCGTGGACGACCCGGCCGAGTTCCTCGTCCCGCCGCGCGTCGCCTACACCTCACAAGCGCCGCGCCTGTTCAGCGAAAGTCTGCGCGACAACATCCTCGTCGGCTTGCCAGATGAAAATGTAGAGACGCGCTCCCACGGGGACGTGCCGCATGGCGCGTCTCTACATACGGCCCTCCATCACGCCGTGCTCGAATACGACGTCGAGAATCTGGAGCACGGGCTGGACTCGCTGGTCGGCCCGCGCGGGGTGAAGCTGAGCGGCGGGCAGGTGCAACGCGCCGCCGCCGCGCGCATGTTCGTGCGCGACGCCGAGCTGCTCGTGTTCGACGACCTGTCCAGCGCGCTGGATGTGGAGACTGAACGCGTGATGTGGGAGCGGCTGCAAATTGGGAATGAGGAATTGGGAGTGGGGAATGGGAGAAATGGTCATGAATCTTCATTCCAAATTCCCCATTCCTCACTCACCATTCTGGCAGTCAGCCACCGCCGCGCCGCACTGCAACGGGCCGACCAGATCATCGTGATGAAGGACGGCCGCATTGAGGCGCAGGCGCGAAGCGTGGATGAGTTGCTGCGCACGAGCGAGGAGATGCGCCGGCTGTGGAAGGGCGAGGTGGAGGGAGAGGCGTCATGAGTCAGCACAATCACTCCCTTTCAAAGGTTGACAGTTCATCCACAAACGCTTTCGCCTCGGTCAGGTCGCGACCAGCGATGTCGTCCATCAGCCGTTGAACGCGCGGCGAGCGATTCATGCGGTCGGCGTAGCGTCGCGAGGTTGTAGCCTGCATACATGCATCGGCGCGCTGCTCAGAAACATGCCCTCGGCTGTAAGGCTCGCTTTACCCCATGCGGGGCACAAGTTCGTAGCGATCCTGGCAACTCGACGACGGCGCGCTACAGCGCGCGCGCCCCTACTTCTTCATCGCCTTCAACGCCTCATACGCCGGGCGCGTCTTCGTCTCTGGGTAGACGGGATCAACCACGGCCCACCAATACTGCTCGTTGTCGGGCGTCCAATCGAACTGCGGCAAGCTAAGCGCGATCATCGGCCCGATCCACGGCTGCCAATTGTGTCTGGCCCATTGAAAGGCGCGCACCATGTAATCGGCCTTGAGCTGTTCGTCAATCGCGAACCAGGCATAGTCTTTGTTGATCGGGTCGGTCGTCCAACCGAATTCGAGCACTGCCACTTGCTTGTCGCCGTCGCCGTAGCGCAGCATGATTTCACGCATGTCCTCGACGTGGCGGAAGGCGAAGAAGCGATGACCGCCCAATTCCCGCACGCTGGCCACCATGCCCGGCGGCACCTCCGGCGCGGCACGGAAGCCCGGCGCGTGCACGCCGAGCAAATCAAAATACGGCGCGGCCCCGGCCTCATACATCGCGATCAAGAACTGATCGTTGGGCATGGCCAGCGGTGGGCCGTTGCCAGTGGGCGAGAGGCCGGCGCTGATGACCAGCGCATCCGGGTCGGCCTGTTTGATGGCGGTATAGCAACCCCTGAGCATCTCGACATAGGCTTTGGGATCGGGCGGCATGCCGCCCCACTCGCGCGCCAGGTTCGGCTCGTTCCACACCTGATAGGCCGCGACCTTGCCCTTGTAGCGCGCAGCGATGACCTCGCAGAAGTCGAAGAAGTTGCCCAGGTCGCGTGGCGGGCCGGCCGCAATACCCTGGTCAAGTGGGTAGTCGTAGCGATCCCAATATGGCTCGCGATCCAACCGCACAATCAGGTTGCGGGTGAAGACCTCGGTCGCGAGAAACACCACGTTATCCGCGCGGCTCCAATCGTATTTGCCCTTTTCGATTTCAATGTCCCGCCAAGCGAACGTCTGCTTGACCCACGGGAAGCCAGCTTCGCGAATGAGGCCGAGGTCGCGTGTGGCGATCTCTTCCTTCCACCACAAATAGGCTTCCAAGCCATAACCGGGTGACTCGACGCGCCGGACAGTTGTCGTCGTCGACCTCGACGACGACGACGACGGCACGCACGCAGACATCAGTAGGCTAACCACCACCAACGCTGCGAGGACAGGCGACGCCTTGCGGTCAAGTAAACAGCGCGCGCGCACACTACAGTGTTGAAGGAGGGAAACCATGAGGACTTGCATCGTCGTTGTAACAATGTTGTTCGCTGCACTCGCGCTTGCTATGTCCGCATCACATGTATCCGCCGGCCGCGCGCCAGCCGCCGAGTATGCCGCCGATGACCTCGGCGAGTTCGTCGCCTTTTGCCCGCTCAGCCACCGCGCGCCCGACGACCCAATCGTGCACCCAAATCACTTCGGCGCGTCACACCTGCACGACTTCCTTGGCAATGTCTCCACCAGCGCCACCTCGACAGGACAAACGCTGCTTGCGGCCGGCACCACATGCGACCCGGTCACCGACCGCTCGGCTTATTGGGTGCCGACGCTCTATGCTGCCAACGGCACGCCGGTCGCTTTCGACCACGTCACGATCTACTACCAGACCAGCGTCGAGCCCTCGTCGGCGTTGCAAGCCTATCCGGTCGGCCTCAAGGTCATCGCCGGCGACGCCAAGGCGACCGCGCCTCCCAATCCATCGCACTTCAAGTGGAGTTGCCTGGGCGCGGCCAACAGCAGCACGACTGACTTTGTGATTTGCCCGCCCGGCTCGATGCTTGAACTGCTGCTCAACTTCCCCGATTGCTGGAACGGCGTTGACCTCGACAGCATTGACCACAAACGCCACATGGCCTACAGCGCCGGCGGCAAATGCCCCGCCACACACCCGGTTGCCGTGCCACTGCTGCAATACAAGTTGCGCTATGCCACGCGCGGTGAAACGGGAATGTATTTGTCATCCGGCGCGGCCTACACCATTCACGGTGACTTCTTTAATGCGTGGGAGCCAGGAGCGCTGGAGAATCGGATGAAGTGTTTGCGTCAGGAGGTCAAGTGCGGGCCGGAGGGACTGCCCGGAACGGTTGATCCAACGCCCGCACCCGGCCCCACGTCCACGCCAACAGCCACACAAGTGCCGCCGGTGTATCCGCCGCGGGCGCGCCTGCCGATTGTGATCAAGTAAGCGAGGGTGCAAGCGGGCAGAGGTGCGGAGGAACCTTTTCTCCCCTGCCCCTCCGCACCTCTGCTCTGCTCAAGCTAGCGCGGCATGACCTTCAGCGCTTCAAACGCCGGCCGGGGTGATCCGTCGCGCCGGGTGATGCTGTAGGGCGAGACGTTTTCCTGATCAGGCTCACCGCCCACCTTTTGGATGTAATCCAGGTTGAAGACGATGCCGAATTTGACGTAGCCGCTGTCCTTCATGATCTGGAAGGCTTGCACGATCCAGTCGGCCTGTTCCTGCTCGGTGTTATCAAGCGCAAAGTCGAAGCCGGGCGGCGCGCCCTGCGTCGGCGTGCCGTCTTTGCGCTTCAGGTTCTCCATCGAAGCCCAGCCGAACTCCGTCGCGCAGATCGGCATATTGGTCTTCTTGTGATACTCCTCAAGCGTGCTCTTAAACGACCACGACGGATGCGGCGAATCGAACGGGCCGCGGAACTTGGCCGTTGGGTCGTTGAACCCCTCATCGTGGCGCTTGTCGGGCTGCATGTTGTAGCCATTCAGGTGGATGCCGATGCAGTCCACACGCTGTGGCCCGCCCGCCGCGACGAACTGATCCATGTAGGTCAGGTCGTCAATCACCTTGGTGATGTTGCCCTCGGTAATGTTCGCGCCAGTTGGCGAGAGCGCACCCATCAACACGATGGTGCTCGGGTCAATCTCGCGGATGGCTGGCACGACCGCATCGAGAAACTGCATATAGTCCGACGCCTGAATCTTGCGCGAGGGAATCGTCCACTCGCGATCCAGATTCATCTCGTTCCACACTTCAATCGCCTGCACGCAGCCTTTGTAGCGCGCGGCCACCTTTTGAAAGAAGCGCCTGGCCTCGTTGTAGTCATCCGGCGGACCGAGCAAGCCGGGCTCGTTGACCGAGCGCGTCCATGCCGGCGCATCGAGGATGCCATACAGAATGTTCAGCCCCTTCTGGTTGGCATCAGCCGTGAAAGCATCCAGCAACTGCCATTTGTACAGCTCGTTCTTGCCCTGCTCCGGCTCAAAGTCAATCCAACGCACCTGCGCCTTTGTCCAATCCATCTTGAGCTGCTCGGCCATGATGGTGTTGAACAGACCGATGTCGCCGACAGGCCAGTTGCTCTGGATGCCATAGCCAAATGTCGCTGGCGCTGGGCGCGGGTTCGGACAGACAAAGTCATCAATGCCTTCAATCTTGCCGCGCGGGTCCATGGTGACGGCAGGTGCGGCCGGCGTTGTCTCAGTCACAGGCGCGCCACTATCGGGTGCATTCGCATCAGCCGGGGCAGCAGATGTCGCGCCCGGGTCCTGCGGCACAGCAGGCACCTGCCCTTGCGGCGCAAAGATCGTCACCTGGGGCACAAACTCGGTTGGCTCGGCTGCATTACTGCCGCCATTGGAGGTGAGCTGCGTGATGCCGAAGATAAGCAGGGCGATGGCCAGCAACACAACCGCGCCAAAGGCAATCGCGCCGATGGCCAGGCGGCGGTTGCGGTCACGGTTGGGGTCGAGTTTTGGATTGAACGTATACCGGCTCATTGCGATCCCATGACATTCCGCAACGACTCGCAGGCCGGACATGTGCTGTCCGGCCGGATGATGGCATAGGCGGCTTGGGGATCGCCTCCTGAACCCGTTGACGGGTCTCCACTGCGAAACACGGTCGCATCAACATTCCACACAATCATCAATCGCACCTTGCCGCTTTCTTTCGACATTCTGGCCGCCTCGGCCAGCCATGCCGCATGATTCACCAACGTTGTCCCTGCGGCAAACGAATAGTTCGCGGGCATGCCCTCGGTAAAACCGTCCGCAGTCACATAGCCGATGGCGGTGAAGCACACCGGCTTGGCGCCGTTGAACGCGCCATAGGAGGCGTTGCGCAGCGGCTCATAGTACCAACTGTAGTGATCGGCCCCCACGACGCTCGGCGCGCCGGCACCGAGTGTGTAATGGATGCCCACGCAGTCCATATAGTTCTGCGCATTGGCCGCGGCCATCTGGCCCAGGTAAGCGACCTCGTCACACCCACGTGGATCACAGCCGCCCGAATATTGCCCGGCCGTCTGCGCCAGCCCAGCGCTGATGACCAGCGTGTTGGGGTTGGCTTGCTTGATCGCGCCGTAGGCCTGCTTCAGCAACTCAGCATAGCTCGCGCCGTTGATCTGACCGCTGGGCCATGCGCCTTCGTAATTCGGCTCGCTCCACACCTCAATCGCGTCGGCCCCCGCAGCAGCGATCTTGCCCAGGTGTGCCGCCCACTCGCTTTGATAGCCGGTGTCCATCACACGGGTGCGGTCGCCCACAGCCGTCACCAGCACCTTCAGGCCTTTCGCTTTTGCATCGGCGATGAAGGCGGCGGGGATGTCAAAGCCCTGCGCATCTACCTTGGCCCACGACATGCCGGAACTCTTCATCTGCGTGGCGTGCGTCAGGTCGTTCACCTGGCCGCCCAACTCGAACACATCTACCGTCACACCGGGCAACATCACCGCCGCAGATGGCACTTGTTGCGCAACCACACCGGCTGTGTCCGTCACCAACGCCGATGCCGTGGCCGAGATCGCCCCGCCGGCCGGAATCGGCGCGTCCTTCGACACAGTGATCGCCGACGCACCCATTGGCACAGGCCGGGCGCTCTCAAACGTCACCTGCAAGGTGTAGGCACCTTCACCGCCCGGCGCTTGCACTTCCAGCACACCCTCATTCAGGGCCAGCGTGAACGGCGTGCCCGCGCCGAAGGCGACTTTCACCGCCGGGTCGGGCGCGCTGACCGAATCGAGGTCGCCGCGTGTAAAGCCATTGACTACTTGCGGGATGCCCTCATCGTTGCCAGGCTGCATCACGCCGCGCAGTGTCACCCCGCGGATGTTGTGCGCGCTCAGGCGCTGCAACGTTTGCTTCAGGCTGGCCGCCGTGCCCAGCCACACCGTCTGCTGGATGCCGCGCTCGTCCACGTAGCTATATGAATACCGTTTGCTGGTGGGGTCATATCGCACGTCGGCCGCATTCACACCGCCGCTCCAGATCAGCCGGACGTTGCTGCCGGGCCGGGCTGCGGGCGGGTCGGCCTGCAATGGGCCTAATCCTGCCAGCGCATCCTCAAGCCCGATCAGCGCGGTGCGGCCATTGGCATCCTGTTGCACGCCGACCGTCGGCACCACCGCCTGCAACTTGTAGCGATTGATGTGGCCGACGGCCCAATTGATCACATCGTCCAACTCACCATTGAGCGACTCTGGGTTGGCGCTCAAGTCGAGCTTGACCAACGCGGCGGCTCGCCCGATTCGTGCCAGGTCATACCCGGGCAGATCGAATGCGGCCGATGCATCAGCTCGGCTGGGCGCCGGCACAGTCACCACAAGCGACTTGCCCTTCTCCGCCAACTTGTGGCTGAGCGCCTCGATCAAATCGGCAAACGTGTCGCGCTGCGAGGCGTCCACGCCGCGATAGTCCAACTCCAGCCGGTCAACGCCTTGCGACTGCGCGAAGTTGACCAAGCGGTTGATGTGTGCCTCTTGTGCGGCGGGGCTGGCCAGCAAATTGCGCAGCAGCGTGCGGTTGACCTCGCCTCTGACGCCCCAATTGCGCACGGCCGGGACGAGCTTGACCTGTGCGCCGTTGCTGGCCACGGCCCGCGGCATGGGCGTGTTATCGCCTGTAATGCCGCCTTGGTCGCCCAGATACACCCCACCGGCGCTGACTTCGACCGCGCCCTCGGGCAGCTTTTGCGCCAGCATGGTCGGGTCGCCATCGGCCCTCGGCATATCCACGGCCAGCACCGGTGCCATCTTGGCTGTTTGCATCAGCATCACGGCATCGGGCATGGCGTTCACGCGTGCGACCACCTCGCGGGTCAGTGGGTTGACCTCACCCCCCAACCAGTCCCAAGCCTGGGTCTGGCCGCGCCAGCCATAAATATCATAAGTATTCAGCGCCGTAGCTGTCTCTGGCAGCGTCATGCGCAAGGTGACCAGCCGGGGGTTCACGCTGCACGCCCGGACGGACACAAAGCTGCTCTGTGGGCTGAGCGATGGCGACACGGCGGCAAAGGCTTGCTGAGCATCGGCGTTGGCCACCGAGGCATTAAAGTCGGCCAGCGGCACGCTGGCGAGTTTGACGCCGTAGCTGCCGATCAGGTCGCCAGGTTGGACGTTGATCTGCAGGCCGTCTTGGGTGACGGTGGTGCGTTCAGTGGTGAATTCGGCACAGCCAGTCTCGCTGACCAGGCGGATGCCGAACAGCGCCGCAACGACGATCGCCAGCACGCCAGCCGATGCACCGATGGCCTTTAACCAGCCACCCCCGGTGCGCGGCAACAGGAATTGCGTGCGTGGCGTTGCCAGCGTGGGCCGCGGCGGTTTGCGCTTTTTCAGTTTCTTCCCGGCAGTCACGCGGGGGATGCGGTCTATGACCGGCGTTTCTGTTAAACCAGATTCCGAATCGCTATTGCCGCTTTGAGTGCCTGATTTCGGATCTCCGATCTCAGAAGGGCCATTCATGTTCGAGTGCCTCTCCAATTGCCTTGCCGGGCCTTGACGTTTTCACTATGGCTATGCAGTCAGCCGTCATCACGGGTTTGATGACGCGACCGGCCAAATGTGCATCTGTGCTAAAGCAGCCGCATGGGCGCTGTCGTGGCCGGTCGAAGAAACTGTCTGTCTTGTGTCTGACTTTCTCTGAGCTTTCTGAGCTTTGAGCTTGCCCGGTTATGGCGAAATGGATTCTAGCATGAGGGTGGAATGAGACTGCCATCCGTCGTGCCTGCGGGTTAGGGCGTCGTGATCCGGTAGACCACCCCTTCGCTCAGGGCCGTGACATACAGCTCCCCGGCCTCGTCCTGGCCAAATGAGCTAAACCCGGCGAAAGAGCTGTCGCTCAAATAGGCGACGCGATGTTGCCACGCGCCCTTCGCGTCGCGGTCGAGCCGCCAAATCGTCCCCTTGCAATAGTCGGCAAAGAAATAAACGCCGGTGAGGCTGGGCAAGCGCCGGCCGCGATAGACATAGCCGCCAATTACCGAGCAGCCGTCCGTCTCCTGGCTGTATTCCGCCACCGGCCAGGTCAGGCCGCTGGCATCGCACACCGTATCGGGCGGGAAGCAGCGCGCGCCCTCCATCCGGTTCCACCCGAAGTTGTAACCACCTTGCGATAGTGGGACGACATTGATCTCCTCCCAGGTGTCCTGGCCGACGTCGCCAAAGTAAAGCGCATCCGTCTCGCGGTCAAACGCGAAGCGCCACGGGTTACGCACGCCCAAAGCCCAAATCTCACCTCGCACGTTTGGGAGGTCCACAAAGGGGTTGTCGGGCGGGACGGCGTAGGGGTCGCCACGATCCACATCTATGCGCAGCAGCTTGCCCAACAGTGTGCCCAGGTTCTGGCCGTTGCCATGCGGGTCACCGCGCGACCCGCCATCGCCCGCCGCAATCCACAACATGCCATCCGGCCCAAAGGCAATGTGATCCACGTTGTGCGTGTCGTAGGGCTGCTCGATCCGCAGGATGACTTTCTCGGATGACGGATCGGCTGCGCTGCGGTCGGCCAGAGCAGTGAAGCGGGAGATGACGCTGTCGCCGCGCCGGTCGGTGTAGTTGACAAATAGGTAGCCGTTCTGGGCGAACTCTGGGTGAAACGCAAGACTAAGCAAACCTCGTTCGCCTCGCAGCCGGCTGACGCGCCGGGTGATATCGAGAAAAGGCTGGCGTCTTAACTCGCTGTCCTTGCCGACACGGATGCGCCCGGCCCGCTCCACGATGTAGACGTTACCGCTGCCATCCCCAGCATGGGTGAGCAGGAGTGGCCGGTTGAGGCCGCGATAGGCTGGTTCAAGCCGGATGTTGAGATCGGTGGCTGTGGCCAGCAAAGGCGGTGCAGGGGTCGCCGGCGTGGGTGCGGAAGCAGTCTGCGCCGGCTGGCGCAGGAAGTGCACCAGCGCCATGATCTCATCGCCACCCAGCCCCAGAACGGGCATGTCTATGCCGGGCTTGTAGCGTTGCGGGTTGGCCAGCCACAGGCCGAGGTTGACAGGCGTGTTGGTCAGCACGCCCGCGATCTGGCGGCGCTGTGCAAAATTGGATAGGTCGGGGCCGGTTTCGCCGCCAGAGATGCCCTGCGCTTGGATGGCATGGCAGCCGATGCACTTCTGCTGAAACAGCGCCTTGCCTTCATCGGCATCTGCTTGAAGCAGCGGGCTGGCCAGCGCCGAGCGCCCTGCGCCAGCCGGGGTCAACCACACCATCACGCTCAGCCCAAACAGGCTTGCCAGCAAGACAATGAAGCGCATGGTCGTGGCCAAGACCTACGGCTAGAGCAGGACGCGCCGGAACGACTCCCAGAAGTGACCAGCGCCATCGGCCGTGACGCGAAACAGGCCCTGCTGCATACGCGGGCCGATTTTGTCCGGCTCCTTCACCTGCGTTACGTGCTCACGGATGGCGGACAGCTTCTTATCCAGATGGGGCGTCACATCCACCAGCGTGTTGGGCTCCACCGCGCCGGCAAAGTAGATCTCTTTGGGTGTATGAGGCTCGAAGCCATCGGCCAGCAATTCGGGGAAGTACATGCGGTTGCCCGAAGCGGGGAAGATGGCGTCGCACACGGCCATGCCGACCATGCGATGGTCGTTGTGGTTGACCCGCGTCGCGCCGTAGTGCAGCGTCTGCGGATCGGTCGTGACAATCGCGTCCGGCCTGGCGCGGCGAATCTCGCGCACCAAGTCGCGCTGCACCTCCAACGTATTGAGCAACTCACCGTCCACGTGGCTGAGAAAGGTCACATCCCGCACGCCGAGGATGGCCGCGGCATTGCGCTGCTCATCGCGGCGCATGGCCACCAGCCGGGCCGGTGTCATGTCGGGCACGTCACTGCCTTTGTCGCCGCCGGTCACGATGACGTAGCGCACGTCATGGCCCTCAGCACACCACTTGGCAATCGTGCCGCCAGCAAAGAACTCGGGGTCGTCGGGGTGGGCTACGATGACGAGGATGTTCATGGTCGCGGATCAGATCACTGCTGGCCAGTCTGGTCGGGGCGGTTGCGCTTGAGCAGCGGTTTGCGTTGCTTATTGCGGTCGTTGGGCGGCTGAGGCTGCGTCCCGGCGGCTGCGTCATCGCCCGGCTGTTGATCGGGTTGTGCGCCGGTGCCGGGGTCGCGCTTGGGCTGAGTCTGGGGCGGCTGTTGCGGGCGGCGCACATCGTTGGCATTCGGCCTGCGGTCGCGCCGGTCACGGTCGTCGCGGCGCTTGGCTTGCTGCGGGCGTTGTTGCTCGCGCCGCTGTTTCTCCTCGTTGGCCTGGATGTATGTCTTGGCCGCCGGCGGCAGATCGCCCTTGCCTGCCTGCCCACCTGCTCCTCCGCTCCCTTGCCCCTCACGACCACCCCGCCCGCAGTCGCACTGTCCGCTGTCGTGCCGGTCGCATGTGCCGCTGGCAGCCTTGTCCTGGAGCCGCTTCAGCTCTTCCAGTGGGACAAGTTGCTCGCGGTGGAAGATCATGTTGCGCGCCTCAGGCCCATCTCCCACCCGCACCTTGACCGAATCAACCAGGTGCAGGATTTCGATCACCTTGCCCTGCCCTGCCGGCGTGCCAATCACGGCCTTCAGTTTGGGCAGATGGCGGCGCGCCTCGACGTATTGCTCATACTCGTAGATCAGGCAGCAGCGCAGCCGGCCGCACATGCCGGTGATGTCGTGCGGGTTCAGGCTGAGGTTCTGTTCCTTGGCGTGTTTGATCGAGATGGGGCTGAACTCGGTCAGGAACCGTGAGCAGCATCTTTCCTCGATGCCGCACGCGCCCAGGCCGCCGATGATCTTGGCCACCTCGCGCGGGCTGATCTGGCGCATCTCGATCCGGGCGCGATACAGCCGGCTGATCGCCTCGCGCAACGCCCCAACTTCGACCCGCTCTTCCTGATCGCTCGAATACAGGAAGGTCAGGGTCTGACCGTCAAAGCTGTATTCGGCCCGCACGATCTTTATCGGCAGGTTGAGCGCGGCGCTTTCGGCCCGGCAGGCGATCATCGCCTCCAGCTCCTTGCCCTCATAGTAGTGGCGCATGGCCATGTCGCGGCCGGTGGCACGGCGCTCGATCTTCTTGTAACCGCCTTGCGGGTCTTTGGGCGGCTTGAACGTGGCGACCTGGCCCATCTGCCGCCCACGCACAGTATCCACCACCACCCAGTCACCAGCTTTGAGGTCGTCGAAGCCGGCCTGGTTGTAGTGATACACCTTGCCCACCGGCTGAAAGCGGATGCCGACAAGCTTTTGCCTCGGCTCGGGTTTGGCAGTCTCAGGATAGATGCCCGTCCACTCCGGCGAGTCGAACATGGAGGGTTCTTTGACGGGCTGTGTTGTGGCTTCTGTCATGTTGATACAAAGATACAAACGATACAAACCAGCCCGGCGCAATGTCGGGCCGTGAATTTGTTAAGAGTGGGTGAATTGTACGCTGGCTTGGGGTATCAGCTTGCCATCCCGGCAAACTTCGGTATCTTCTGTTTATCTTGTGCGAGGAAAAGTAAGGCGCATGAAACTCACCGGCATTCATCATTACTCAGTGCGTGTGGCCGACATGGAGCGCGCTGTCGCGTTCTATCGCGACGTGCTGGGGCTGCGCGAGATCGGCATCCCCTCGACCTTCCCACCCGCTGGCGCGCGCGTGCGCTGGTTTCAACTCGGCGATCAACATATCCACCTGATGCCCGCGCCGCAGTCCGACCCGGTCAGCCCGCGCCACATCGCCCTGCACATCGAGGACGCAGTTGAGGGGCGAGCGTATTTCAAGTCCAAGGGCATTGAGACGCGCGAGGACATCCCCATCCCCGGTGCCGACCGCTTCATCATCTCCGACCCCGACGGCAATAACATCGAGTTGATCCAGTGGAAGGAGACCTATCAGATCATCCCGCTGGACTGAAGTTTCACCACGAAGGCACAAAGCAATAGACTTTTCTTTCTTCGTGCTTCGTGTCTTCGTGTCTTCGTGTCTTCGTGGTAAATCATTAGGAGCACAATCATGAAATTCGGCGCATCGGTCTGGCCGTTCAAGTGGGATACACCCTACGACGACGGCATCAAGCGCATCGCCCGGCTGGGATTCAAGGCGATTGAGTTGATCGCCTGGGATCGAGCGGCGCTGGATGACTACTACACGCCGCAGACGATCCGGCATCTGCGCGACATGATCGAGAGCGAAGGCTTGGTGCTGTCCGAGTTCGTCTCGACGCCGCCCGGCATGGCCAGCCCGGATAAACACATGCGCGACGCGGCCGTGAATCATTTCAAGCGCCAGGTCGAGGTGGGCGTCGCGCTGGGGACGAACCTCATCAATTCCGTATCGGCCTACCCGTTCGACATTCGCGCGCCTCACATCACGGTGTTGCCGCATGTGCAGATGTTCCAGGTGGACTACCCGTCCGGCCTCGACTGGCACCAGAACTGGCTGGACTATGTGGACGTGATTCGGCGCTGCTGCGCCATCTGCGATGACGCGGGCGTGAAGTACGCGCTCGAACCGCACCCGCATCGCACCATGGCCAACGCGGCGGGCATGCTGCGGCTGATTGAGCATGTGCAGTCGCCGGCGCTGGGCATGAACCTCGACCCGAGCCATCTCTTCCCGGTGGGCGAGTTACCCAACGCGGTCGTGTATCAACTCGGCAAGCGCATCTTGCATTGCCACTTCTCCGACAACGACGGCCTGACCAATGTGCACTGGCGGCCAGGCAAGGGCAAGATTGACTGGGCAGCGCTGATGCAGGCGTTGAAAGATGTCGGCTTCGATGGCGTGATCTCGATTGAACTGGAGGATGTGCCGGGCGTATCGCGTGGGCGGGCCGCGATGCACGGCGCGTATGGCGCAGCCGTCAACGCTGGTGAGGCATTTGACGCTGAAAACGTCGCCTCGCTGTCGTATCTGAAAGAGATTTGTGCACGACTGGAGATTCCGGTTGAATGAGTTCTTATCACTCCCAGGGATTCAACAATCCAATTCCAGCGTGTACAAAGTCATCAGTGTTGCGCGTGACCAACGTCATTCTGTGATACAGCGCCTGAGCCGCAATGAGCGAATCCATGACGCTCATGGGTTTGCCCTGCTTCTCCAGCCCGGCAACAAGCTGTCCCCATGCGATAAACACCGGGGCATCGAGTGACAGAATTCGTCCGGCAAACTGTCCGGTTAACTGGACTGCCACCCATTCTTCCAGTTGCGTTCGGCGGTTAGATGGCTGCAGGCGACTAATCCCATGTTGAACTTCACCCAGCGTAACGACGCTGAGAAAGGTCTCTTCAGCATCAGCTTCATTCAGCCAATTCACGACTTTCTGCTCGGGGCGCGGTCTAGTAAATTCGGAAATGACGCATGTGTCCAGAAGATGGCGCATGGTCACAAATCCAGCTTGCGCAAACCTCGTCGCTTGTCGCGCTCGATGACCAGATCACCCTTTCGCAACGGTGAGGTCAACAACAAATCGCCCAGCCGCACCTTCGACTCGGTCAACTTCCTGTAGCGTGAGAAAGGCATGACTACGGCAACCTCGACGCCATGCCGCGTAATCACCTGCGGTCCTTCGCTCAAGGCGCGCTCGATCAATTCCGACAGCCTATTCTTAGCTTCCTGCAATTGCCATGTGCTCATGGTTGCCTCCGGATTTTGGCTAGACTGTCTAGATTATAGCACCCTCACTTCTTGATCGGCGCGCCGTCGGGCCAGGCTTCCTCCGGCAAGTTGCCCTTGGCGTTAGCAAAGGCGATCCAGTCATGGGCTGGAATGGGGGCCGTGCAATCGTAGTGATTCGGATTGCATTCATACAGCCAGGCCGTCAATTGCCCGCCGGCGCGTAACGCCACGGCGTGCTCGCGGCGGAAGTAAAAACATTCGGCCTCATCCCCTTCGACATAGCGCTCGATCTCGTCCATCTGGCGCAGCGCCTCGTCATCCACGCGATACACCTCACCCACGATGCCGCGTCCAGCCGCATCCACGATCAAGCCCGGATACGCGCCGAAGTCGTACAGCCAGCCAGCGATTGTGGCCATGCCGAGAAATTCAGCCGTCGGAAACAATTCCGGGATGGCGCGCACCCCACCCTGCCGCAAGGTGCCGTAGACGAAGACCCTGTGTGCCATGAAAGATTAACTGCAGAGACACGGAGCACGCAGAGGACTTGAACAAGAGAAGCGGGAAAGATGCAATCTTCCTTTTCTCTTGTTCCTTTGCTCCGCGTCCTCTGCGTCTCCGCGGTGAAATTCACCCGATGATGGAGATGGGGATGACGTTGTTCTGCTGGAAGTTGAGCACGCTGACGCGGGCCGCCACCTGCTTGGCGATCTCGGTGATGCGTTTGGCCGCCTCGCTTTCGGGGTAGCTCACCACCACCGGCCGGCCACTATCGCCGCCCACGCGAATGCTGGTGTCGAGCGGCACGCTGCCCAGGAGCGGCACCTTCTTCATGCCAGCCAGCCGTTCGCCGCCGCCCTCGCCAAACATGGCAACTTTCTTGCCCGTGGCTGGGTCGGTATACGGCCCCATGTTTTCGATCACGCCGATGATCGGAATCTTGAGTTGCTCGAACGCCACGATGCCCTTGAGCGCGTCGCTCATGCTGACGAGCTGCGGCGTGGTCACGATCACGCCCATCACCCCCTGCGCCGTCTGCGCCAGCGAGAGCTGTGAGTCGCCGGTGCCGGGCGGCATGTCAATGATCAGGTAGTCCAGCTCACCCCAATCCACCTCTTGCAGGAACTGGCGAATGGCGGCGTGCAACATCGGCCCGCGCCACACCAGCGCCTGCTCGGCCGGGTAGACGAAGCCGATGCTGAAAATCTTGATGCCGAACTTGTCCTCGGGGATCATCATGTTGGTCTGACCGCGCTTCTCGATGAACACCGATGGGCGTGAGCGACCATCCGGTTGAAGCTCCGCCGTCGGCAAGCCGACCATCAGCGGAACGTTCGGCCCATACACGTCGTTGTCGAGCAGGCCCACCTTCGCGCCGGTCTGACCGAGGGCGATGGCCAGGTTCACGGCGACGGTGCTCTTGCCCACCCCGCCCTTTCCGCTGGCCACGGCGATGATGTTCTTCACCGGCAGGTTCAGCGCGCTGCGCATGCGCGCGTTGGCGGCCACGTTGCTCGTCCACCCGATCTCGATGTGGCCCATACCGGGGATCTTGTTTAGCTCGGCGCGGGCAGCCTTGTCCATCACATCCTTCAGCGGGCATGCCGGCGTGGTCAACTCAATCTTGAACGCCACATCGTTGCTGCTGATCGTCAAGTCCTTGATCATGTTCAAGGTGACCAGATCCTTGTGCAGCTCTGGCTCAATCACGCGCCCCAGCGCGGTCATTACGTCCTTCTCCAAAACAGCCATCTTCGCAACTCCAAAGTGTGAAAAGACCTCCGAGGTCATCGGACCTCGGAGGTCTCGAATCTCCGTTGACGCGATTCTACCTGTGCGGATGAGCAGATTGTGAAGCCGCTTCCCGGCGGCAATAGGGGTGCACACCCATGACAGCGGGGAAGCAGAACGTTAGCCTGTTGGTTGCAAACAGTTCAACCACACGGCCTGTCCTGCGCAGCGCACTGGCTGGCCTCATCCCGCCGCTCTCGCTCGTGGCTGCGTTCATCGCCGCATCCATCATTGGCGCGCTTGTGCCGCACATGAGCGAAGGCGTGGGCGTCACAATCGTCACACTGATCGTGCTGGCCGCGCTCGCCGCCGGTGGCGGGCTGTGGGATGTGCGGCGATTGATCTGTGAACTGCGCCCACCTGCGCTGGACGAGCAAGGGTTGGTTGGGGCGATACAGAATTTTGGATTTTCGATTGCCGATTTTCGATTGGACGTCACTGCGCCGGATGGGCTGCCGCTGCTGCCTGCAGCCGTCGAAGTTGCAGCCTATCGCATTGCGACCGAGGCGATCACGAATGTGATTCGGCATGCGCATGCAACCACGTGCGTGGTGACGATTGCGACTATTAAGACCTCCGGGGTCTCGGAGACCCCGGAGGTCTTGCGAATCGCCGTCATCGACGACGGCATCGGCATTGACTCATCGCACCCCATCGGCGTCGGCCTGCGCAGCATGCGCGAACGGGCCGAGGAGTTGGGCGGTACGCTGACCATCGAATCGGCAATAGGCAAAGGCACAACGATCATTGCCCAATTGCCAATCCAAAATCCGAAATCGTAAATCAAAAATGATCAGGGTCCTCATCGCCGACGACCACGCGCTGTTTCGAGAAGGCTTGCGCGCCATCCTCTCCACTGCGCCCGACTGCGAAGTGGTGGGCGAAGCAAATGACGGTGATGAATCGGTAGCGCAGGCGCTCGCGCTGCAACCGGACGTGATCTTGATGGACATTCAGATGCCGAAGTTGAACGGCGTTGACGCGACACGACGCGTTTTGAAAGACCAGCCGCAGGTCGGCGTCATCATGCTGACGATGTTGGAGGACGACGCCAGCGTGTTTGCTGCCATGCGTGCCGGCGCGCGCGGCTATATCCTCAAAGGCGCAGACAAGGCCGAGGTGCTCAAGACCATCCGCGCCGTCGCAGCTGGCGAGGCGCTGTTCGGCCCGGCGATTGCGCAGCGGCTGACCGCGTTCTTCAATGATTTGCACCTGGCCGCGCGTGCCGAGCAACCTTTCCCCGAGCTGACCGGACGCGAGCGCGAGATTCTGGCCCTGATCGCCCAAGGCCGCAACAACGCTGAGATCGCCGACCGCCTGATCATCAGCCCGAAGACGCTGAGCAACCACATCTCCAACATATTCAACAAGCTGCAAGTTGCCGACCGGGCGCAAGCTATCGTCAAGGCGCGCGAGGCGGGCGTGGGTTGAACGACGGTGGATTGCGGGCTAAACTTCCGCCATGACCACGCTTGACTCTGCACACGATCTGACAGCAGCACAACTGGCCGACTACGAGCGCGACGGCTACATCGCCATGCCCGGCTTCTTCGACCAGCGCGAAGTCGCGGCGATGGTGGCCGAGCTGGAACGCTTCAAACGCGAAGGGCTGGGGCGCAACGTCGCCACCGACGGCGACGGCTCGACCCATTCGCGCACAAAGATCAATTACCAGATCATCCCGCTCAACGACAAGAGTGCGCTGTTCCGCGCCCTACCCTATCACCCCAAGGTGATGACCGCGGTCAGCCAGTGCATCGGCCAGCCGTTTGTGCGCTACCTCGACCAAATCTTTCTGAAGCCGGGCAAGAGCGGCGCGGGCACGCAATGGCACACCGACAACGCCTACTTCAAGATCAGCGACCCAACCAAAGGCGTCGGCCTGTGGATCGCGCTGCACGACGCGACGGTGGCCAACGGCACGATGCACATGTTGCCGGGTGTGTATCGCCAGACATTCGATCATGGCCGCGACTTGGGCAGCGACCACCACATCACCATGCAAGCCGACGAGAGCAAAGCTGTGCCGGTTGAGCTGGCGGCGGGCGGCGCGATCTTTTTTAACTATGGCGTGCCTCATTGCACCAAGGCCAACACTACGGATAAGGAGCGGGCCGGGCTGGCCTACCACTTCCTGCGCACGGATTACGTGCCGCCAGCCAAGGACTTCGGCTTGCGCAAAGACCTGATTCATGTGACTGGCCCAGAGGCCAGCGGCGGCCTGAACGAATATGGGGTGCGTGTGGAAGGCACGTGGGATGCTGCAGTGGCGAAGCTTACAAAGTAGTTTCAGACAGGGGGAATATGAGCACCACACAAGACCCGACCGAGTCCACACAGACCGCCGACGATACGCTTGATCCAGAATGGCAGGCCTTCTACGCGCAGGTGGACAACGCATGGCATGAGATGGCTGCGTATTTTCGCTGGCCCCAAAGTGCCGATGACGATGTTGAGGATGGTGAGGACGAAGAGGATGACACAGACGGCAGCGAAGCCGACGAAGCAACCGGCCAAGAAACCGGCGACGGCGACGCCGTGATCAACTCGATAGACTCGCCGCTGAACCCGGCGATCAAGCACAGCGCCGCATTCTTCGACCTGTATCTCGCCCGCCGGCCCGACGACTTGGCCAACGAGGCCGCGCGCACGGCCTTCAGCATGTTCTTCAACTGCCCCGACAGCATTGGACGGGCCGACGCTGCTGCGGCACAGATCGGCGATGACCTTGATGCGCTGGCCGCCATTGCGCCGACGTATGTCTCGATTTATCGCATGAAGCGCGACGAAACCGCCGGCGATGCGCTGGCCGAACGCCTGCTGGACACGCTGAACACCGACGCGCAGCGTTCCGGCCTGATTTTCGACATGGCTGAGAACTGGATGTGGAGTGGCCGATACGACAGGGCGCGACCAGCGTGCGAGCGCATCATCGCCATGAATGCCGATGAGCACCACGTCAAGCGCGCTCGGGGCATGATCTACGAGATGGACAACCTGAACGTCGGCCAAATTGCGCCGACATTTAGCGCGCCCAGCCTCGACGGCGGCGAGGTCAACCTGCTCGACTTGCGCGGCAAAGCGGTGCTGCTCGACTTCTGGGCGACGTGGTGCGGGCCGTGCATCGGTGAATTCCCTCACCTACGGCGCGTGCACGAGAAATTCGCTGACAATGACCTCATGATGGTCAGCATTTCACTGGATGACGACTGCGATGCGGCGCAGCGGAAGATCGCATCCGAGCGGCTGGCCTGGACACACGTGTGCGAAGGCTGGAGCGAGAGCAAAATCGCGCAGCTGTACAACGTCATGGGCATCCCTTCCACCTGGCTGATTGCGCCGAACGGCACGATCGCGGCCAAAGACCTGCGTGGGCATGATCTGGACAAGGCCATCGGCGAGTTGCTCGGTCGCGCACCATCGGATTGACACGAAATTTGAAATTGGGTCGTCTGGGCTGTCGAAAACCGGCTGCGTCGCGCGTCGTATGGTCAAAGGGCAACAAAACCCAAGCCCTCAACCCATTCAACAGGAGACACAAATCCTAAAGGACTATAACCATGAAATACATACTCTTGATCTACGGAAGCGAAGCGAAGCAAGAAGCGATGACGCCCGAGCAACTTGGCGCGCAGATGGCGGGTCACAACGCCTTCACCGCCGATATCGTGCAACGCGGTGTGTTCAACTCGGGCGAGGCGCTGATGCCGACCAGCATGGCCACCACGGTGCGCGTGCACAATGGCAAGACCACCACCACCGACGGCCCGTTTGCCGAAACCAAAGAGCAACTGGGCGGCTATTACGTGGTGGATTGCAAAGACCTGAACGAAGCCATCGAGCACGCGGCCAAGATCACGGCGATTGATGGCAGCTCGGTCGAAGTGCGGCCGATTGCTGTGTTCGATAACGACCCGCGCCCGGCTTGACACACAGTGGAAGCCGAGATGAGCAGCCTTGATAAATTCGCACGAACAGGAGAAATCATGCATCCGTTCAAAGGCATCAACGTCGTTTCGATTACCGTGAGCGACCTGGCCAAAGCCAAGACCTTTTACAGCGACGTGCTCGGATTGGGCGCGCCCAGTCTGGACATGCCGCAGGCCAGTTGGATCGAGTGGAACACAGGCAACGCGGCCGACATCTCGATCACGCAGGCCGAAGGCGCATTCGCACCCAATCACAACATCACGATTGTGTTCAACGTGGACGACTGCCACACCGCCGTGGCCGAATTGCGCAAGCGCGGCGTTCGCTGTGACGATCCCGTCGGCATCCCCGGCATGGTGACCTACGCCTCGTTCTACGACCCCGACGGCAACCGGTTACAGATGGCCAGCGCGCCGCCAGCGTAACCACCGTGAGCGGCGGGACGGAAATTGAGCAAGTCTTTCACGATGAGCGCAGCCGCGTGCTGGCCGCGCTCATCGGCTATTTCCGCGACTTCGAACTGGCCGAGGATGCGCTGCAAGATGCCTTCATCTCGGCCTTAGAGCACTGGCCACAGGATGGCATGCCCGCCAACCCCGCCGCCTGGCTGACCACGGCGGCGCGGCGCAGGGCGCTCGACCGCATCCGCAAGAACAAACCCATCACCGGCAACGACGATGACTTGGAGCGCATGCCGGCCCAACCCACGCAAGACACCGACGTGGATGCACATCCCTTTCCCGACGAGCGGCTCAAGCTCATCTTCACCTGCTGCCACCCAGCGCTGGCCGAGGAGGCGCAAGTGGCGCTTACGCTGCGGTCGCTGGGCGGCTTGACAACCGAGGAGATCGCCAAGGCATTTCTGGTGCCCGCGCCGACGATGGCGCAGCGGTTGGTGCGCGCACAGCGCAAGATTCGCGGCGCCGGCATCCCGTTCGAGGTGCCCGCTTCGCATCAGATCGGCGCGCGGGCTGCGGCGGTGATGGCGGTGATGTACCTAATCTTTAACGAGGGCTACGACGCCTCGTCGGGCAGCGACCTGGTGCGCGACGACTTGTGCGACGAGGCTATTCAGTTGGCGCGCATGTTCGTCGCATTGATCGAAGCTGAGCCAGCCGATGCGCCGATTCAATTGTTCAAGCCTGAGGCGATGGGGTTGCTGGCGCTAATGCTGCTCCATCACGCTCGGCGCGATGCCCGCACGGACGAAGCCCACCAACTGGTGTTGCTCGGTGCGCAGGATCGGGCACGTTGGCGCAAAGACGAAATCCGCGAGGGTGTGACTGTGCTGGAAGCGGCGCTACGGCTGGGCCGGGTCGGGCCACATCAGTTGCAGGCCGCGATTGCAGCCGTGCACGCCGAGGCCGAGCGACCCGAACACACGGACTGGCAGGAGATCGCCGCGCTGTATGAACGGCTGGCGCAGATGACGCCCTCGCCCGTGGTGCAGCTCAACCAGGCAGTAGCGGTGGCGATGGCCGACGGCCCGCTGGCCGGGCTGATGCTGCTCGACCAGATGAAGCTCGAAGCGGCGCTCGATGGCTACTACTTGTTTCACTCGACCCGGGCCGACCTGCTGCGGCGCTTGGACGAGCGTGCCTCGGCTCGGGCAGAATACGAACGCGCTCTGGCGCTGTGCCACAATGAGGCCGAGCAGGCGTTCTTGCGCCAGCGCTTGAGCGAGATGACTTCTGACGCATGAACGAATATCTCTATGTCCTAACGCCAGCACGCCTCGGCATGGTGACCGAAGGGCCAACGGACCAAGAAGCCGCCATTGTCGGCCAGCACTTCGCCTATCTCAAACGCCTGACCGAAGCAGGCACGATGATCCTTGTTGGCCGCACCCAGAACAACGACGAGCGCACGATGGGCCTGGCCATCTTTCGAGCCGAGTCGGACCAGGCGGCGCATGAGATCATGATCAACGACCCGGCAGTGAAGAACGGCGTGATGCGCGCTGAATTGTTTCCCTACCGTGTGGCCCTCATCACACCCAGCTACAAAAGCCCGGACGAGTGAGCCGAAGCGCCGTCTTTTCGCTGGATGCACTTCCGCCCTTTCAACCCGGCGCGGTGCGCGCGCTGGGTTACCCCACCTTCACTGCGCTGATTGCGACAGGCCATGAACGCCCTGTCGCCTCACTTGCGCTTTGCCGAGCGCTTGCGCGGAGCAGATTGCTTTGGCGCAACCGCTGCCTGCGAGGCAAATGGCAGGTATTGCAGATAGCGCCGATAGACATCGTCAAACTCACCAGACTCGACGAGTTTCTCGCTGGCGTATTGACGAATGGTGTTGGACAGGCTGTAGCGCGGCTGCGTCCCGCGCTCATCCACTACCACCAGCGATTTGTTGACCAGAAGCATGAGCAGGTCAAGCACCTCACCACGTTGCAACACATCGTCACCGCTGCGGGGCGGTTCGGTCGTGTCGGCACACACCGCTTCGGCCAGCTCGAGTGTGAAGTCGGCAGTGAAGATGGATAGCCTGCGCAGCAGCCGTCGTTCGGGGTCGCTGAGCAGGTCGTAGCTCCAGTCAATCATCGTGCGCAGCGTTTGGCCTTTTAGGGGCGCGAGGCGGTTGTTGCCCGTCAACAGGCCGAAGCGGTCATCGAGGCGCTCGGCGATCTGCTGCAACGACAGCACCCGCAGGCGCGAGGCGGCCAACTCAATCGCCAGCGGCAGCCCATCAAGCTGCTGGCAGATTTGCGCCAGCAAGGCTTCATCGTCTTTGGTCAAGGCGAAATCTGCGCGCACGGCATGCGCCCGCTCGATGAAAAGTTGCATCGCTTCTTCCGTGCGCATGGGCGGCAGATGCCACGTCACCTCACCCGGCACATTGAGCGCCTCGCGACTGGTGGCCATCAGCATCAAGCGTGGGCAGCTCTGCACCAGCCGCACCGCCAGCGTCGCGCACGCCTCAATCAGATGCTCACACGTGTCGAGCACGATCATCATCTCGCGGTCGAGCAAGGCATCGCGCAACGATTCGGCGGTCGCGCCCTCATTTGGCAAACCCAGCGCCGTCGCCACCACGCCCGGCACAGCTGCGCCCTCTGGCC
>Ga0224722_1000042_pt1 | contig 67106 bp, 65 predicted proteins | sample Balambano_FR1_Me_FD_161646 | JGI IMG/M metagenome (GOLD analysis project Ga0224722, IMG submission 161646) | Freshwater sediment microbial communities from Lake Towuti, South Sulawesi, Indonesia - Balambano_FR1_MetaG | ecosystem: Environmental > Aquatic > Freshwater > Lake > Sediment | place...
GGCAACGGCGATGGGGGCGTGGGCAATGGCAATGGGAATGGTCAGGGCCAAGGCAACGGCAATGGCAATGGCGCGGGCAATCGCGGTGGTGACGGTGGGGGCGCTGATGGGGGGAATGGCAACGGCAAAGGTGGCCGCGATCGTGACAGCGGCAAAGCCCTTCGGATCACGATCGGCGGCAACGAAGGTGTGGGTATTGGCGTCAGGCCCAATGAGCCTGGCGCTGGCAGTGATGGCGAAGGCCGCACTCTGCTCGCCCCCCGCGCCGATATCCGCCCTTAGTCGCTGAGCGTCACCGTCAGGGCATCGTGATAGGGCAGCGCGAATACTCAGATGGGCCGGAACCATCGCGGCGCGCGGTGGGGGCGATCCTGCGACTCCTCGCGCTGTGTACGCTGACGCTTGTCGCGGGCCTGGCGGCGGCGAGCGGAACCTTGCGCCCGCTCGAACATCGCCTCGAGGAAGCGACCTTTGGTATTTTGGAGCGCAGCGCCAGCGAGCAGGTCCATGTCGTCGAGATGGATGCAGCCAGCATGGCGGCGATCGGCAGCTGGCCATGGCCGCGCCATCACTATGCGCGGCTGGTATACCAGCTTGATGCGGCCGGTGTGCGATCAATCAGTTTCGACGTCGATTTCTCGGGCCGCAGCGAGCCGAAAGACGATCGGATGTTCGCCGCTGCCATCGCCGCTGCAAAGGCACCGGTCTCGCTGCCCACCTTCGCCCAGCACGCGGGATTTCGCGAGGGGCGTCAGCTCGATTCGCTCCCAGTCGCGCCGCTGCGCGATCACGCCCGGCTCGCATCGGTTTCGGTCATTGCAGACCGTGACGGCTTCGTCCGGCGGATGCCGCTGGGCACGGTGACCGCAGGCGCGGCACGCCCCTCGCTCGCTGCTCTCATCGCCAGCCGCTCAGGAACGGCCGGAACCAGTTTTCCGATCAATTATGCCATCAACCCGGCATCGATCCCGCGCCACAGCGCTATCGCGGTCGAGCGCGGAGAGGTTCCTGCCTCCAGCCTCAAAGGCAAGGACGTAATCATCGGTGCCACCGCAATCGAGCTCGGCGATCGCTATCCCGCCCCGCGCCACGGCGTGATTCCCGGGGTTATCGTGCAGGCATTGGCAACCGAGACGCTGCTGGCGGGTGTGCCGAGCTATGGATCGTGGCCGGCATTGCTGGCCTTGGCATCAGTCCTTGCAGCTGTCGCATTGCGTTCGCGTCGTCGGCGCACGCTGATGCTGCGAACCGGGGCGGCCGCGGCGCTGCTTGTCGCGCTATGGCTGTCGGCGCAGCTGTTCGCAGGGGTGTGGTTCGAGCTGGTCCCGGCACTGATGCTGCTGGGATCGGCGGGTGCGTTGCAATATGCGCTGCTCACCCACAAAGCGGCCCGGCACAATCGGCGGATCGATCGTGAGTCGGGCCTGTTCAACCTGATCGCCCTCGACGGGCGCGAGCGGGACGGCGCGGAGCGTTATCTGATTGCGGCGCGGATCGACGATTTCGACGCGCTCAAACTGGTGATCGACGGCAAGGGTCTGGGTGAATTGTTTAGGCGTCTCGCCGATCGCCTCGCGGTCGCGGCGTCCGTGCCCACAATCTACCGGACCGAGGATCGCACGCTTGTGTGGGGCTCGTTGCTCAACATCGGCGAGATCGAGGCGCAACTGATGGGCCTTCGCGCAATGATGCGCAGCCCCTTCGAACTTTCCGGGCACAGGCTTGGGGTTTCTCTCACCTTTGGCGTAGCCCCCGCCGGATCGACCGAGTCGGCCGCCAAGGCCGCCCACGCGGCCGGGCAGGCCAAGCGCGCGGGCCGGTTTTGGAAGGTCCATGATGAGGACGCAGGCGAAGCTGCTGCCCAGCAACTTGTACTTCTCGGCGAGCTCGACGAGGCGCTGCACCGCGGCAACATCACGGTGCTCTATCAGCCCAAGCTCAATCTCGCGACTGCGCAAATCGACGCGGTCGAGGCGCTGGTGCGCTGGAACCACCCTGAACGCGGGCTGTTGCCGCCGGGCTACTTCATTCAGCTGTTCGAGGAGCATAACCGGGTTGACGAGCTGACGCTTGCGGTGCTGGCACAGGGCTTGACGGACATGCGCGACTGGAGCGACCGCGGGATGGTGATCGGGATCGCGGTCAACATCTCGGCGGCGCTTCTGACTTCGGACAGCTTCGCCAACCGGGCGCTGGCGTTGATTGCGCGGGCAGGCGTGCCGCCCCACCGAGTGACGTTCGAGGTCACCGAGACGGCGCAGTTCGAAGATGCCGACAAGGCCGTCGCGATGCTGGCGCGATTCTGCGCGTGCGGGATCCGGATTTCCATGGATGATTATGGCACCGGACAGTCGACGCTCAATTACCTCAAGCTGCTCCCGCTCGCCGAATTGAAGATCGATCGCATGTTTGTGCAGAACGCCCATATCGACCGCGGTGATGCCATGCTGGTCCGGTCGACCGTCCAGCTTGCGCACGAACTGGGCCTGACGGTAGTGGCCGAAGGAATCGAGGATGCCGCCTGCCTTGATCTCCTGACTGAAATCGGATGCGATTACGCACAGGGCTTTTTCATCGGGTGTCCGATGACTGCGCGCGACCTTGTGGAGCGAATGGGACAAGCAAGCCCGGTCCCCGCACGCGCAGCCTGAGCCCGGCGCCGCGAAGCCGCCCATCTGGCGCGCCCGAGCTTCTCATTCCTGCGCCATCCTGATAACCTCGTCGTCGCGCCCGGAATTTGCCGGTGCCAAGGGGAGGACATCATGAGGACATTGCCAATCGCGCTTGCCGCGGCCAGCCTTGCAGGATGCGCGAGCATGGACGGGGGCATGGACGCCCCTGATCAGGTTGCCGCCGCACCGGCGGAAATGGCGCCGATGATGTGCGATGCATCGCCAGCGCAATATCATGTCGGTCACGACGCGACGCAGGAAATGGGCGCAGCGATCCTCAAGGACAGTGGGGCGCGCACGCTGCGCTGGGGGCCGCCCAATGCTGCTTGGACGATGGATCTGCGTCAGGACCGGGTCAACGTGCGCTATGACGACAAGATGAAAATCCTCGCCGTGACCTGCGGATGAGCGACAGGCACAAGGCGAGTTCAGGCTCGCCTTACGAGGCGGCTTGCGGTTTTGCCCGCGCGCTGCAGGTAGGTGATCGCATCGTCGCCGCCGGGACCGGTCGGGTCGAACCCGACGGTTCGACCACCCCGGGCGGCACGGCTGCGGACGTGGTGCGTACCCGGTTGCTGCTTACCGACCCGCAAGATCACGGCGCGGTCGGCGCCGTCCATGCGCAGGTTTTGGCGCAGACTGCCCTGCGGCGACGATGGCCGGCGTCGCCTGGCTTTGCCGTCCGGAATGGAAGGTCGAGATCGAGGCCGAGGCCGTGGTCAGCCCATCTCAGGGTTGAGCCGCAGGCGACGGCGCACCGCTCCTCGTCAGCGCAAGGCGCTGTTCCAGCAATGAGATCAATGCCCCGAGATCGGTAAGCGCATCCAATTCTTCGGCGCTGATCAGTACGCAAGGCGGTGCTGAATGCCGTTCCAGCAGGATTGCAGGAAGGGCGGCGTCACAATGTGGAAAGGCCGCGATGAAATCGTCGCGGTGGTGAAATGCCTTGTCGTGCGGCAGGCTGTCGAGGAAGCGCCGCCAGCGTCCGTGCATGGCAACCCACCCATAGGTAATCGCGCAAAGCGAGCAGGGATAGCTTTCAGGCGCGGCAATCTTGTGCGCCATATCCCTGACAGCGTTTAGCAATCCGCCGTCGGCGTTGTAGACGAACAGCAGGCGGCCCGGATTACCCATCATGATCTGCGATACGCCAGACGGGATCGCAAAGGTTACAAATTTCGTCGTCATCCTAGCAAAAATCCGAAAGGCGTGGCCCCGTGCCGGACTTTTCTTGGGCTGCCAACGCGGTTAGAGCGCAAGGCCATGCACGGACAATTTCAGCTCACCGACGACCAACTCGCGATCCGCGAGGTCGCGCAGCGGTTCACCGCCGACAACATTACGCCCCGTGCGGCCGAATGGGACGAGAAGCACATTTTCCCGCGCGACGTCATCCGGCAAAGCGCCGAGCTGGGGTTCGGGGCCATCTATGTTTCCGAAGGCTCGGGCGGGATTGGCCTCGGGCGGCTCGAAGCTGCGCTGATCATGGAAGCGATGGCCTATGGCTGCCCCTCGACCAGCGCCTTCATCTCGATCCACAACATGGCCGCCTGGATGATCGACCGCTTCGGCGGTGAGGCGGTCAAGGACAAGTATCTGCCCCGGCTGGTGACGATGGAGATCATCGCCAGCTATTGTCTGACCGAGCCTTCGAGCGGCTCGGACGCCAGCGCGCTGCGCACCACCGCCCGGCGCGACGGCGACACCTATGTCCTCAACGGCACCAAACAGTTCATCTCGGGCGCAGGCGCGAACGAGATTTACGTGGCGATGGTGCGCACCGGAGAAGATGGGCCCAAGGGCATCTCCTGCGTGGTGATCGAAAAGGACATGCCCGGCGTCAGTTTCGGCGCGCAGGAGAAAAAGCTCGGCTGGCATTCGCAGCCGACCGCGCAGCTGATCCTCGAAGACGTGCGCGTGCCGGCCGAAGACCTCGTCGGCGGCGAGGGCGAGGGGTTCCGCATCGCGATGATGGGGCTGGACGGCGGGAGGCTGAATATCGGCGCGTGTTCGCTGGGGGGCGCGCAAAGGTGCCTGGACGAAGCGATCAGATACACCAAGGAGCGCACCCAGTTCGGCCAGGCAGTGGCGGAGTTCCAGAACACCCAGTTCATGCTCGCCGATATGGCGACCGATCTTGAGGCTGCGCGCGCGCTGCTCTATCTCGCCGCGGCCAAGGTCACCGACAACGCCCCCGACAAGACCCGGTTTTCGGCGATGGCCAAGCGCCTCGCCACCGACAACGGCAGCGCCGTGGTCGACCGGGCGCTGCAATTGTTCGGCGGCTACGGCTATTTGCAGGACTACCCGATCGAACGCTTCTGGCGCGACCTGCGCGTGCATTCAATCCTCGAAGGCACCAACCAGATCATGCGCATGGTCGTGGGCCGGGATTTGCTGCGGCAGTGACGATGTTTGCATTCAGATTCGGGTTCGGATCAATCAAGACCGAACAATGCAAGTGTTCGGACGCATCGAGTGCGCCACGCACCAACGGATTTTACCCAGCATGACCGACGACGTTCTCATTCGCAGCAATGGTCCGGTCGGCAATATCAGCCTGAATCGGCCCAAGGCGCTCCATGCACTGACGCTTGACATGTGCCATGCGATGAGCGCGGCGCTCAGCGAATGGGCAAATGACGATGCGATCAAGGCGGTGATCATCGATCATGCCGAAGGCCGCGGGTTCTGCGCCGGGGGCGATATTGCGTTCCTGCGCGATTCGGCGCTCAACGATGGCGGCATGTCGGGGCGCCGGTTCTTCCACGACGAATACCAGCTGAACCACCAGATGTTCACCTACATAAAGCCGATCGTCGCTTTCATGGACGGGATCACGATGGGCGGGGGCGTGGGCATCAGCCAGCCCGCCAAGTTCCGGGTGGCGACCGAAAACACCCGCTTGGCCATGCCGGAAACCGGGATCGGGCTGTTCCCCGATGTCGGCGGTGGGTGGTATCTGTCGCGGCTCGGGCGGCGGCTCGGGCAGTTCCTCGCGCTTACTGGCGCGCGGCTCGACGGGGCGGAGTGCCTGTGGACCGGCCTTGCCACCCATTACGTGCCGAGCGAGATGCTAGAAGACCTCAAGGCACGCATCCACGATCATCCGGACCGGATCGCGGGCATCCTGTCAGAGCCGGTGGGCACCCCGCCCAAGGCGCGGATCGAAGCCAACGCCGACCGGATCGCCAAGCATTTTGCCTCGGATAACTACGAGGATATCCTCGCCAGCCTCGAAGCGGCGGCTGCGGCGGGCGACGATTGGGCCGCGACCGAACGCGATACCCTCGGCACCAAAAGCCCGCAGACCTGCAAGGTCGCGCTGCGCCAGCTGGCGCACAGCGCCGCGCTCACCGACTTTGCCGACAACATGGCCATGGAGTATCGGATCGCCAGCCGCGTGCTCGTGCGCCCGGACTTTGCCGAGGGCGTGCGCGCGGTGATCATCGATAAGACCGGCGATCCCAGCTGGAGCCCGGCGACCCCGCAGGACGTAAGCGAGGGCCTGATCGACAGCATCTTTGCCCCGCTGTCCGCCGATGAGGAATGGAAGCCCCTATGACCTACGAGACCATCATCGCCGAAACCGATGCCCAAGGGCACAAGGGCGTCACGCTTATGACGCTCAATCGCCCGCAGGCGTTGAACGCGCTTAATTCCAAGGTCCTCGACGAGCTGATCCACGCATTTGCCGCCTACCAGGCCGATGCGACCCAGCTGTGCGCGGTCCTTACCGGCAGCGGAGACAAGGCGTTTGCGGCCGGGGCCGACATCAAGGAGATGGCCGACAAACCCTCGGCCGATTTCTACCTCGATGATTTCTTCAGCCCCTGGACCAGCGAGATCGTCAAGAAGACCCGCAAGCCTTGGATCGCTGCGGTCAACGGCTTTGCGCTCGGCGGCGGGTGCGAGCTGGCAATGATGGCGGACTTCATCATCGCCTCGGACAAGGCGAGGTTCGGCCAGCCCGAGATCAAGCTGGGCGTGGCCCCCGGCATGGGCGGATCGCAGCGGCTGACCCGCGCGATCGGCAAGTCGAAGTCGATGGAGATGTGCCTCACCGGTCGGATGATGGATGCAGCCGAGGCCGAGCGCAGCAATCTCGTGGCCCGCGTGGTGCCGCATGAGGAACTGATCGCTGAAACCCTCAAGACTGCCGCTGCGATCGCCGCGATGCCGCCAATGGCGGTGATCGCCAACAAGGAGATGGTGAACTCCGCCTTCGAGATGACGCTCGACCAGGGGCTGATCGTCGAGCGCCGCATCTTCCAGATCCTCACCGCGAGCGAGGACAAGGCCGAAGGCATGTCCGCCTTCATCGATAAGCGTGAGGGGCAGTGGAAGGGGCGGTGAATCATGCCTCTCCCCTGAAAGCGCAGCTCGGCGCAGCCAACGGGAGCGGCTTGTTGGAGAGACACATGAAAATCGCCTTCATCGGCCTCGGAAACATGGGCGGCGGGATGGCCGCGAACCTCGTCAAGGCGGGCCACCAGGTTCGCGCCTTCGACCTCAGCGAGCCCGCCCGTGCGGCGGCTAAGGCTTCGGGGTGCGCGACCTTCGCCACCGCCAAGGAAGCCTGCGCGGGTGCCGAGGCTGTCGTCTCGATGCTGCCCAACGGCGCGATCGTAAAACAGGTCTATTGGGACGAGGTCATCGGCCACGCGTCCGAAGGCGCGATTCTGCTGGATTGCTCCACCATCGACGTTGCGACGGCACGCGAGGTGATCGCGACCACCGAACAGCACGGTTACCTGATGGTCGACGCCCCCGTAAGCGGCGGGATCGCAGCGGCGGCGGGCGGCACGCTCACCTTCATGGTCGGCGGCAGCGACGAGGCGTTCGCGCGGGCCAGGCCGATCCTCGAGGCGATGGGCAAGGCGGTGATCCACGCAGGCGCTGCCGGCAACGGGCAGGCGGCCAAGATCTGCAACAACATGCTGCTCGCGATCCACATGATCGGCACCTGCGAGGCCTTCGCCATGGCGCAGAAGCTCGGGCTCGACCCGCAGACCTTCTACGACATCTCGAGCGTCTCCTCGGGCCAGAACTGGTCGATGACCTCGTACTGCCCGGTCCCCGGTGTCGGTCCGGTGACCCCGGCGGACAATGACTATCAGGGCGGGTTTGCCGCCGGGCTGATGCTGAAAGACCTGCGTCTCGCGATGGAGGCCGCCGCCAGATGCGGAGCAAGGGTCGATCTGGGGGAACACGCGCGCGCGCTGTACGAAGCCTATGCCAGGGACAATGCCGCTGCCGATTTTTCCGGGATCATCCGCAGCCTTTAGCGCCGCAATGGCTCATGGCGCGAGGCGCGGGCAGGTTGCTGCGGCGGCCAATGCCAGCGCGCGCGCAGGCATCGCGGTCGCGATTGGCGAGCGCCCGCAATGCCTGCGCGAGGCTTTCGCAATCGAAGCGGGTGCCCGCAGCCATCACCTGCCGCGCCACTGCCACATAGGTGTCCGGCGGCAGGACCCGCGCCCCGCGACGGATGAAGCCGGTGTGCCATCGCGCGCCCCCGGTGACTATCGAAGTCAAGGTCTGCTCGCCCACCCCGCCGCGCTCGCCGAATATCATCGGACCAAGCTCGAGCAGCAGCGCATCGGGGGTTTCGCTGCGCAGGAACAGCGCGGCATAGCGGCGCGCGGCTTCGGCCTTGTCATCATTGGCGAGCGCGAGGCGCAGCACTGCCTCCTGCGCCAACGGCTCGCGCCACCCTCGCTGCCCAGCGATCTGGATCGATATCCCCGCCTGTTCGGCCTTGTCCGCTTTGGCCTGTGCGAGCGCGAGCACGGTCAGATACTCTGCCGGAACCGGGCGGCGGTGCACCAGCCGCCGGGCTTCGGACATTGCCGCTGTCGGGGTGCCGTTTTCGACCGCGGTGATCGCGATCACGGTCTGTGCGTAATTGCGCAAGGGTGCGGGCACCAGCGGGGCGAGCGCCGGAGTGGTCTCAGCCTGCTTGTCGAGCTGGAGCCCCGTCGTCAGCACCGCCATGGCCGCGATCGCGGCAAGCCAGACGATCCGCCCGATCATCGCTGCACCTTTGCCTTTGCATCATGCGCGATCCTGGCGAGGAACAGCAGAGCAAGGCCAGCAAACGCCAGCATCGTCTGGTTTCGCAGCGGATAGTCCGTGATCGATTGCAGCGCGATGGCGATGAGGAAGGTGCTTCCCGCCCATGCGGTCCACCGCTGCGAGGCGTGTCGTGCGCGCCAGCTTAACCAGCCGATCACCAACAGCCACAAGCCCGCCACGCCAAGACCCGCCGGACCTGCTTCGATGGCGAGTTCGAGGTAATCATTATGCGCGCGGCCAGCGCGGCGCTTTGTCAGGTTTTCGAGCGATTCGTCGACCTGGAAGATCTCGTCGAAACTGCCCATGCCGGCACCCGCCGGCCAGTAGCGGGCGGCGCTGTAGGCGGCATCGTCCCAGATGAAGCGGCGCGGATCATCCTTGGCCTCGAAGCGCTGCAAGGTCTCGCGCAAGGGGCCGGGCGCGGCGATCACCAGCGTCGCGGCTGCGGTGCCGGCCAGCGCAACGGCCGCAAGTGCGATCGCCAGCATTCCGCCGCCCGAAAGTCGCGCCGATGCGGAACCGCCGCGCTCACGCACGGCCCACCACAAACCCCTCAGGCAGCCGAGGCCGACCGGGAGGAGCGCCAGCACCAATGCGCTGCGGGAACGGGTCAGAACGATCGAAATGAGCAGCAGCGCGCAAAGCCCGAGCCGCATGTAAAGCGCCGCCGGGTACGGCCGCGGTGCAGGCAGCACCGCAGCCAAAGCGAGCGCAAACACCAGGAACAGCCCGGTCGAGTTGCGGTTGGCGAAGGTGCCAAGCAGCAGTTCGCCGGGTCGGCGTGCGCCGAACATGGTGTTCGCATCATCGGTCGCACCGATCTGCACGACCCCGATAATCGCAGTCAGCAGCCCGAGGAGGATCACCACCCAGCCGATCAACAGCACGCGGTCGCGCGGCAGCATCCATCCTGCGGTGAGCACCGCCATCGGAGTGATCAGCGCAGTGAGCGCCAGCGCGGTTCGGCGCGGATCGAGGCTGATCGGCATCCATCCGCCCGTTCCTGCAAGCTCGAGTGAGCGCGAAACCAGTTCACGACCTGGGAGCGCACTCCAGATCGGTTCGGGCAGGGGAATGATCTGGATCAGTGGCACGAAAAGTGCGGCGGCAATCGCCGCCCGCAACGTGAACGGACCTTCGCGCCAGAACCTGAAAAAGCTGCCCTGATGCAGTGCCAGAACCGCGAATGCGGTGAGTTGCACTGCCAGGTTTGCGAGTGCAAAGCGGCTTCCGCCGCCGCCGATTGCAAATGCAACCAGCAACAGCACCGTGATCGCGGCAAAGGACAACCAGTGGGCCGCTTGTCTGTCCAATCTCAGGGTCTCGTGGGTAGGAAGGTGAGGGGCAATCGGCCTACTCTCGAACCGCGCTCCAAACAAGAAACGCCCGGATTTAGGCCGGGCGTTTCTCAGATCATGATTTTGAAGAGTGCAGCAGCTCAGGTGCCGGGCGACTGGCCATCGTCATCCGAATCGGTTGCGAAGTAGATGCCGGCGCCGATCAGACCAGCCGCAAGCAGCGCGAGGATCACCGCGATGCCGCTCACCGCCGATTCGCCTTCGTCAGCGCGGCCGATGCCGGGGGCCGAGGAAGCAACGCTGTAGACGGAGCCGCTGTCGCTGGCACGCGTACCGGCTTGCACGGCAATCGGAGCGATCGCCAGGCTCGCAGCAGCGGCGGTCATCATCATGCGGGAGACGGTCTTGATCATGTCACTGGCCTCGTGTCGATGAACTATCGCAAAGGGAGCTACCGCAATGCAGCACGTTTGGCAACCGGAATTAAGCAAACAAAAGGTTAAGGAACTTTAGCCCTTGGGGTCAGTGGCCGTTGCATTGAGAACGATCAAATGCGTTGATCCGGGCCAGCCGATTCGCACGTTGCTGGCGCAGCGACCGCGTATTCTCGCAGCATCACATGATAGCGATCGACTGCACCTCCGGTGATCACCTGCTCAGCGTGGACCAGCCATGCATGCGCTTCAAAACCCGCCCCTTCCGACCGCGCTACGCCGATCCGGATTTCGCTGGCAAGCCCCTTGGAGGCAAGCCAGTCCTGCGCAGCCATGGCCTGAATAAGACAGTCGCTTCGCCATGGCAGGCGAGCGGAAATGCGCGGCAGGACATAGCCGACCCGCGCGGTGATGATTTCGGAGGAATGCTGCGCGCCTGGCCGTGCTGCCCCGGCAGCCGAGCGGTTGCGAGCGGGAATATCGCTCGCCTTCAGACCTGCAAATGATAGCCGCGCCCGAACCAGCTCATAGGTTCCGCGCATGCCATAGGCGATGAGCCAGCCGCAATCGGACAGGCGCGGTTTGGTGCCGGGGGGTGGGACGGGTGATGCTTGCGTGGAATCCATTGCTTGCCTATCTGCACCGGGTCAGGTGCAATGCCAAATCAGGCCGGATCAGGAGTTGCGATGCTCGACGAGGCAACGAAAGCCAAGTTACGCGATCCCGCCTACCTCGATCTGCATTTGATGGCCGTCGCGGCGATCCGCAAGGTGGGCGACGTCGACTGGTACGATTCGCACTTCGCCCGCCGTTACCAGGTTGCCCGTCACTACCTCGCGCAGGTACGTCCCGACACGCTTGAAAGTTTTGAACGCGGCTTTGATGTCCTTCGCCCCCCCGATGGTTTCGAGCCACAACTGATTGTCGACCTGTTCGACACGCCGACCCGCGAGCGGATTGTGGAAACCACTCGCGCCATCCCCGCAGCGATGCTCAAGGATGACGAGATAGCCGATTTCGGTTGTTACATCGTCCATGACCAGCCGTGGTTCGTCGAACTCCAGCGCGATCTGCTTCCCCGGGTAAGCGCGCTCACGGGGTGCGCACTCGAGACCGGCTACAATTTCCTCAGCCTCTATGGCGGCAGCGGCCGTTGCGATCCGCACATGGACGAGCCGCGTTCGATGTTCACGCTCGACTATTGCATCGAACAGAGCGAGGAATGGCCGATCTGGTTCAGCAAGGTGACCGGGTGGCCGACGATTGACACCATGCGCGCCTGGAGCCCTGCGGCTATCCGTGGCGACGCGGCGCTCGAGTTTCGGCCCTTTGTGTTGAAACCGGGTGAGGCGCTGCTGTTCAACGGCAGCTCGCAGTGGCACTACCGCGATGCGATCACCCCGGGAGGGTTCCGCAATCTCCTGTTTTTTCATTATTATCCGGAAGGTTGCCGAAATCTGGTGTGGCCGCCCCTGTGGCCCTCGCATTTCGACATTCCCGAACTTGGGCCGCTGTGTGAATTGTTCCACGAAGGTGGCACTGACGGTCTGATCGGATGAGGCGTTGACCGGGATTGCGGGCATTTTCTGCGCAGGTCCGGCATGCCCGGACCGGCTCGGGCGTGTGCTCCGGGCGATGGCGGGACGTGCTTTCGATGGCACCGGACAATGGATCGAGGGCAGCTTTGCGCTGGGTGCCTGCATCCTCCACACCACCGCCGAATCGTTCGAAGCCGGTCAACCGCACAGCAATGCCGATCATAGCATCACCGTGGTGATGGACGGCTACCTCACTAACTGGGAGGAGTTGCGCCGCGATCTGACCGAACGCGGCGCGCTGCTGCGTAACCGGTCCGATATCGAACTGGTGCTGCACGCCTACGAACAATGGGGTGAAGCCTGCGCTGACCGGATCGAGGGCGAGTTTGCCTTCATCATCGCCGATCGGCGCGCTCGCCGGGTCTTTGCCGCGCGCGATCATCAGGGTCTGCGCCCGCTGTTCTATAGCGCTGACGGAGACACGCTGGTGATCGCGTCCGACCTTGGCGCCGTGGTGGCAGGGCTGCAGACGCCGCCCGAACCCAACCACGAATATCTTGTCGGCGTTGCAGCGGTGAAGATGTTTCTTCCAGAAGATACGGTCTGGAAAGGCGTCAAGCGACTATTGCAGGGGCATAGTCTGACTGCTGATGCGCAAGGGCTGCGCCCTCACCGATACTACGAATTGCCACTGGGCGAACGGCTGCGTTATTCAAGCGATGGCGAATATGCCGAACATTACCTCGCAATGCTCAGCGATGCGCTGCGCCGGACCACCCGCAGCCATGTGCCGCTAGCAATGGCTGTCAGCGGTGGGCTCGATTCCTCCGCGCTCTATTGCCTTGCGCACCGGCTGGAGCAACAGGGTCAGATTTATGCGCCGGGCTTTCAGGGCTATACGCTCGGCGCGCTGCCCGGAAGCCGCGCCTACGAGCTGCCCTATGCCCGCGCGGCTGCCGAACATATCGGGCGCACGCTCACCGAAGTCCCTTTGTTCAAGCCGCCGCTCGACTGGTACACTGAAGATGCGCGGGTCGAACGAGACATTCCGATCCCGACCAACGGGGCGATGACGATCGCGATCGAACAGCAGGTGCACGCCGATGGGTCGCGGGTGTACATCAACGGCGATGGCGGAGATGAATGGCTGCAGGGCAGCTGGGTCTATTACCGCGAGTTTGTCGAGGAAGGCGATCTAGGCGGGTTTCTCGCCGCGCTGAGGTCGGATGCGGCGGTGCGGGGTTGGCGCGATGTGGTGCCGAGGGCGCTCCGGATCGGCATGTCAGCTTTCATGCCCGACCGGCTGCGTGCGGTCAGCCGTGCGCGTCGCCGCGCGGCCAATTATGCGGCATCCGAAGAGCTGTTCTGGTTCAAGGCTTCGGTGCGACAATTGCTGGCACGGCAAGAGGCGGAATATGATGCCGCCTTGCCGTCCGATCCCGTTGCGTGGCAGAAATACAACCTGTTCGCTTCGCCCTACAGCGCCTTTGGCCGGGCCCGGATGCAGCGTCAGCGCGGGCTGGCCGGGATCGAGGCGCGTCACCCCATGTTCACGCGCCAATTCATCGGCTTCAGCCTTGCAACGCCCGAACATATCCGGCGTCGTGCGGGGGTAACCAAGGTGATTCACCGGATTGCAATGACGGGAATCCTCCCGGAAACGATTCGCACCCGCCGCACCAAGGCGGACTTCGAATCAGACGATACCGATACCCAGATGGCCCGCTTTTGCCGCGCCCAAGGGCGCGAATTTCTCGGTGAGTTTTGTGATAACAAAGGGTTGGAAAGGTTAATTCCGCCATCCTTCGTGAACACGGTTGACGACGACCGCTCTTGGGAAGTATGGGGTCTTTACGCGGTTGCAGCATTTCTGATGGTAAATCAGGCGGTGCGCGCTTCTCGACAATGACCACAGGCAGGACCAGACATGACCAAGGAAACGAACAAGACAGCTTATTCGACCCCGCGTCTGGTCGAATTCGGTTCGGTGCGCAATCTGACCGGCGGCAGCGGCACCATGATGATGGACGGCGGCACCGTCATGGTGCTTATCCCCTAAAAGTATCTGGACGACACAGTTGACCGGTCCGCCCGACGCAGTTGGGCGGGCCTTTTGGTTTGGAACGGCTGGTCTCCGAGGTTGCACCCTATAATGGTCGTTCCCCTTCGAAGCCGCAGCAGTGTCTGACATACTCTCCGAACACATCGAATATCTCTCTTTGCCGGGCCGCAATGCGCGCTATCGGCAGGCGGTTTCTGCCGCTTTGAAACCCGGTGACGTTGTGGCCGATCTTGGTTGCGGCGTGGGTGTGCTTGGGCTGTTTTGTCTCGAAGCGGGCGCGGCCAAGGTTGTCGGCATCGACAGCAGCGACGCGATCCATCTCGCGCGCGATGTGATGGACCGCGCCGGGTTTGCCGATCGCTACCACTGTATCGCCGGATCAACCTTTCGCACGGTGTTGCCCGAACCGGTTGACCTGATCATCTGCGATCACGTGGGATTCTTCGGGTTCGATTATGGCATTGTCCGGCTGATGCGTGATGCCCGGCGCCGATTTCTCAAGCCGGGCGGGGCGATGATCCCGCAGGCCCTGGACTTGATGGTGGGCGGGGTCGAATCCGATGCGTGTCTCGCCAAGGCGACCGCCTGGTCAAAGGATATCGTGCCTCCCCAGTATCGCTGGCTCGATCATCTCAGCCGCAATGTTCGCTACAGTCATGCCTTTGCGGCAGAAGAACTGATCGCTGACCCGGTTGTGATCGGCCACGTCGATTTCGCCGAAGATACCCCCGATCTCTATCGGTTCAAGGGCGTGCTCAGGGCGACCCGTGCCGGGCGTTTCGACGGGATTGCCGGCTGGTTCGACTGTCGGCTTAGCGATGATGTGCGAATGACTAACAATCCACTTTCGCCCGACAGCATCGGACGCTCGCAGGCATTCCTGCCCGCGCAGCAGAGCTTCCCGGTCGAAGCGGGCGATGAAATCGCTGTGTCGCTGCGTTTCCGCTGGGATGACACGCTCATATCATGGACCATCCAGCCGCCGGGCGGGGCACCGCGGCAGCAGCTATCGACCTTTAACAGCACCGTCCTAACCCCGGCCGACGTGGTGCGGCAACCGGACCGCCCGCTTGCGCTCAGCGCCGAAGGCAAGGCACGCGCTTTCGTGCTGGCGCAGGTCGATGGCGAGCGGTCGGGCGAGGCCATCGTGCAGCGCGTTCTGGCGCAATGGCCCGACATGCTGCCGACCGAACAGGCGGTACGCGATTTCGTGACATCGGTACTGGCGCATCATTGCGCTGTGTGAGCGAGCTTGATGATCGCCCTGGAACGTCATCCGGCCCGCACCCCACCCGCGCTTGCAACCACGCCCTATGACCGCTGGGTTACCCCCGAAGGCGAGGTCAAGGCCGAGTTCCATCGGATGTCGACCGGGTACCTGCTGCGCTTCATGGGCGAGGCGGATTTCGAGATCGACCTTGACCGCGGCGTCGCTGCCGGGTGGCCCGCACCCGATACCCGGCTCGATCATTTCGACAGCCTGTTCAACCACGCGGTCGTGCCGCTGGTGGGCAATCACAGCGGCGGCCTGTTTCTGCATGGCAGCGCGGTTGCCCTTGAAGGCTGCGCCATCGCGTTTCTCGGGCTGTCGCGTAGCGGGAAGACCACGCTCGCGGGAGCCTTTGCCAAATCCGGATATCCGTTCCTGACCGAGGACGTGATCGAGCTCAAGCGCGCCGAGGGGGCTTACCTGCTGCAGCCCAAGCAATCGCATCTCAGAGTGTTTGGCGATAGTGCCGCCTATCTCTTCGGCGCAGTCTTTGCCGGCACCGAGGATGACGATGACAAGCACAGTCTGGCCGGCGGCACGGCGCTGCCGTTCAGCGCCGTTCCCGCGCCGCTCGTACGGATCTATCTCTTGGGCGAGGATCATGGCGCGGCGCTGGCGATTACCCCGCTTGAAGGGCAGGCCGCGCTTGGGCAGCTGTTGCCGCATGCCTTCGTGCTCGATGTCGAGGACAAGGCGCGGCTTGGCGGGCATTTCTGCCGCATCGCGGAACTTTCGCAAATGGTTGCTTGTCAGGCGCTTGACTATCCGCGCCAATATGCGGAACTCCCGCGGGTGATTGCCGCAATCGTGGCAGACCTTGATTGCAACAGGACCAGAACATGATCGCCGAACAACGCTATCAGGCTTCCGATGATGTGATCGCGCGTGAGGTCGGCGGCGAGATGGTCCTGCTCGATCTTGCAAGCGGGCTTTACTTCGGGCTCGATCCAGTGGGTACGCGCATTTGGGACCGCCTCGCGGATGGACATTGCTCGCTCGCCGAAGTCTGCGACACTATCGAACAAGAATTCGACGCGCCGCGCACCCAAATTGAGACCGACGTGCACGCATTGGTCGCACAATTGCTCGACAAGAATCTGGTGAGCGCGCTCGCGGCCTAGCGCGACACCGCGGCGAAACCGGAGGAGTCCGCGTGGATGACGCGGCTCGCCAACGCGAGGCTTGCCGGTCGATGGGTGATGATGATCACCGTCCGTCCCGCCAGCGCTTCGATGCACGCCTCGACGAAGGCGGCCTCGCCTTCAAGGTCATACATGCTCGTGGCCTCGTCGAGGATATAGATCGGCGGGTCGCGGTAGAGCGCGCGCGCCAGTGCCACCCGTTGCTGCTGTCCGCCGGACAGCCGGATCGCATCGTCGCCGATCTCGGTATCGAGCCCGCGCGGCAGATGCGCGATGAAGGTGCCTGCCTGCGCGAGGTTGATCGCCCGTTCGAGCGCTGCCGGATCGGGTTCATCGATGCCGAAGGCGATGTTTTCGCACACGCTCGCATTGAACAGCAACGGACGCTGCGGGACATAGCCGAACTGGCGGCGCAAATCCTGCACTTGCAATTCGGCGATATCGATCCCGTCGAGCGTGATGCGCCCGGCCTGCGGATCGTAATAGCGCAGCAACAGACGGATCAGCGTCGACTTGCCGACGCCGTTGGCCCCTGTCAGCGCGACCACTTCGCCCGGCGCGATTGCAAGGTTGAGACCGGTGAGCAGCGGCGGGCGTCCGGGATAGGAAAAGCTCACCTGTTCGAAGGCGATCGCACCGGTCGCGCGGGCAAGCCTGCGCGCTGCGGCGTAACCGGGTTCGGCAGGCTTGCCGATCACGGCGGCAAGCCGGGCTAACGTGCCGCGCGCGCGCTGGAATGATCCATAGGTGTCGGCCAAAGCGCTAATCGGGCGGGTGAGCAAGGCGGCGTAGAGCAGGAATGCGATCAGCTCGCCCGGGGTGCGCGCACCATCGGCAACCTGTCTGCTGCCGAGCAGCAGGATCGCAATCGCCGCCAGTCCGGCAAGCAGCGCCGCCAGCGGACCGACGAACGCAGACATCCGCGTCTCTGCAAGTTTCAGTTGGCGCGCTTTTTCGATGGCCGCGTGGTAGTGGCGGCGGTGATAATCCTCGGCGGCATAGGCCTTGATCGCGGGAAGCATCTCGAGATCGGAATCGCCCTTCCACATCAGCCGGACTTCAGCCTTGCGCAACCGCCGTGCGGCGATCCGCAGGCGCCGCCCGATCAACTTCATCACCCCGAAGAACACCGGCACCAGCACCGGCACCACCAGCGCCATCACCGGGTCGAGCAGGAACAGCAAGACCACCGCGCCGACCGCAGTCATCAGCATTGCAGGAATATTGGCCAGCGTGGCTGTCAAGAAACGGCTGAGATTGTCGACCTCGTTGGTCATCAGCGTCAGCAGTTCTCCGCTGCGCGCACGATCATGGAAGCTGATCGGCATCGCCTGAATATGGTCGTAGGTCTCGCGCCGCAGCCCGGCGAGAATGCGGCCAGTGGACTGTTCCGAAAGGATTGCCACTACGATGCTGGTGACCGTCACCGTCACCAGCGCGGCAATCAGCAGCAGCAGGTTCCATCCAAGATCGATCGCGGCATCGCCGAGCACACCCGACAGAAAATTGCTCGCCAGCCACGGCACAGTCAGCGTTGCGAGCGCGCTCACCAGCGACAATCCGCTCACCAGCAGCAATTCGCCAAGATAGGGACGCGCACGGTCACGCAGAAACGCGAATCTCAAAGCCGGTTCTCCGGACTGCGCCATCGCATGATCGCTTCGCTCCAGCGGTTGAGATGCAGCAAACCGGTCGGCCAGTGGGCACGGTGCGGGTATTTCTGCACCAGATGCGTGCGCGGCGGCAGGCCGAGATTGAGCAGCAGGCGCAGCTTGACGAGCGGGCTGCGAGCAGCGGCGAGGTCGCGTTTGAATTCGCGCACGATACCGGGCTGGCGGATATAGGCGAGCGTTTCCGAACCAACCGCCGCGCGATCAAGCTGGGTTTGGGCGGCGACAGGCACCTCCAGCCCAAGGCTGTCGCGGGCCCCGTCAAGCGCCGCCTTGACGATCGCTGCGGCATCGTGCGCGACACAGAAATCAGCAAGCGCCTGCCAATCTTCGTCGCTGTAGCCGGCGGTGATCAGCAGGTAGTCCATGGCCCAGATCAGCCGCTTGCCGCCCACGATCTTGGCACCATCGACGTTGAAGCCGTGGGCTTCATGCCACGCCTGATTGATGGCGACATGAACCAGCAGCGTTATCGGATCGGGCGCGGTGACGTGCGGCGACAGCCGCGGCACCGGCACCCGGGCGGTCCAGAACCGTTCGGCCTTTAACAGCCGCTGAAGCACGGGCCGGTCGGTCGGCTGCCAGTGCAGATCGACCATGTGAACCATGCCCGCACCGCAATCGACCAGCCAACTTTCCTGATAGTTCAGCCCAAGCGGGTCCTCGCGGCGATAGAAACCTTCCCGGCGCAGCACCTTGCGCGTTCGGTCAAGATCGGTCGGCGTGATCAACAGATCCGTATCTCCGCGCCGTCGCATCGCCGGATCGGGATAAAGCATATAGGCAAGCGCGGTGCCCTTCATCACCATTGCTGCGATATCCTCCGCGGCAAGCGCTGCGATCAGTGCGACGACGCGCCGACGATGGGTTTCTTCCCATATGGCTGCCAGGCGCATTTCTTCGTGAACACAGTCTGCGACCGTGTGCGGCCAGCCTGCGATACCATCGCGGGCGGCCCCCAGCACGACCGCAATTCCGTGAAACTGCACCCGCAGCGCGGTGAGATCGTGCGTGGCGGCATCGGACCAATCAGCTGGCCAGGCGGGCAGGTGTTGTTGATCGAGCGCGGCGCGCAGGCAGCGCGCAAGGTAACGGTCGACCTGATCGATCAGCTTGCTCATTGGTATCAGGTCACACCGCTTCATTGCGTCGGTTCAGATCGGTAAGGCCGATCACGACATGCGATCCTCCTAAACCATCCCGGAGCGGATGCCACATTGTTAATCCGCTTGTATCGCGGCTTGGAATTGGTCATTGACCCCGTCGGTTCGTGCTGCAAAGCAGCGCCCGGTCGCGTCCCTTTATTGCAACCGGTCACAGGTCAGGGAAACACATGGCAAACGGTACGACCAGGCGGGGCATAATCCTCGCCGGGGGTTCGGGCACCCGGCTTTATCCCCTGACCCGCGGCGTATCGAAGCAGCTGATGCCGATCTTCGACAAGCCGATGATCTATTATCCAGTCAGCACGCTGATGCTGGCCGGGATCCGCGACATCCTGATCATCACAACGCCCGAGGATGCCGCGCAGTTCAAGCGCGTGCTGGGCGATGGTTCGGATTTCGGGGTAAGCCTGACCTATGCCGTGCAGCCCAGGCCCGAAGGGTTGGCGCAAGCCTTCCACATCGGGGCTGATTTCGTCCGCGGCGGGGCGAGTGCGCTGATCTTGGGGGATAACATCTTCTATGGCCACGGCCTTCCCAAACTCCTGCAGCGCGCCAATGCGCGCACCAACGGGGCGAGCATCTTTGCTTACCGGGTCAGCGACCCGCAGGCCTTTGGCGTGGTCGAATTCGATCCCCACGGCCGCGCTGTATCGATCGAGGAGAAGCCCAAGCTTCCCAAGTCGAATTACGCCGTCACCGGGCTTTATTTCTATGACGAGACGGTCGCCGAGCGGGCTCGCGACCTTAAACCATCGGCGCGCGGCGAGCTTGAGATCACCGATCTCAACCGCTCCTATCTCGAAGATGGCACAATGTCGGTCGAGATCATGGGGCGCGGATTTGCCTGGCTCGACACCGGCACCCATGCCTCGCTGCTCGATGCGGCGACCTATGTGCGCATCACCGAGGAACGCCAGGGCCTGAAGATCGCCTGCCCCGAGGAAATTGCGTGGCGGCAGGGCTTCATTTCGGCAGAGCGCTTGCGCGAAATTGCCGAACCACTGCGCAAATCGGGCTATGGCGAATACCTGCTGGGGCTGCTCGATCAGCCAGTGCTGCCATGAAGATTATTGCAACCGCCATCCAAGGCCCGGTAATCATCGAACCGCAGGTATTTGGCGATGCGCGCGGGTTCTTCATGGAAACCTGGAACGCGTGCGCCTTTGCCGCCGCCGGGCTCGACCTGCACTTCGTGCAGGACAATCACAGCCGCTCGCAGAAGGGCGTGCTGCGTGGCTTGCATTTCCAGAACCCGGGGCCGCAGGGCAAGCTCGTGCGGGTGACGCAGGGCGCGGTGTTCGATGTCGCGGTCGATCTGCGCGTGTCCTCGCCGCATTTCGGCCAATGGGTGGGGGTGGAGCTGAGCGCTGCCAACCATCGCATGTTCTGGGTGCCCGAAGGCTTTGCCCATGGGTTCCTGACGCTCGAGGACGATACCGATTTTCTCTACAAGTGCACCTCGCCCTACGCCCCCGCAAGCGAACACACGCTGGCGTGGGACGACCCGGCGGTGGGGGTCGATTGGCCGCTGGCGGGGGTCGAACCGATTATTTCAGCCAAGGACGCGCGCGGCGCGGCGCTGGCCGATGCGGCGGTGTTCGCGTGAGAGTGCTGATCACCGGCGCAAACGGCCAGCTTGGCAGCGCGCTTGCATGCACCGCCCCCGATTGGGCTGAAATCAGCGCGATCGACGTCGATGATTGCGACCTCACCGATATCCCCATGCTGCACGCGCGGCTGGTGGTGGAAGCGCCCGAGGTGATCCTCAACGCGGCCGCCTATACCGCGGTTGACCGGGCCGAGAGCGAGGAAGATCTTGCCCGCGCGATCAACGCCGATGCGGTCGCGGCGATGGTGGCGGCGTTGGCCGAGACCGGCGGCAAGCTGATGCATGTTTCGACCGATTTCGTGTTCGACGGCAGTGCGAGGCGGCCCTATCGCCCCGATGATGCGCGCAACCCGCTTTCCGCCTATGGCCGGACCAAGGCGGCGGGCGAAGATCATCTGCGCCCCGAGGACCTGCTGGTGCGCACCGCCTGGGTTTATGCGGCGGGCGGGGCCAATTTCGTGCGCACCATGATCCGGCTGATGAACGAGCGTGATGAACTTCGCGTCGTGGCCGATCAGATCGGCGCGCCGACTTGGGCGACCGGGCTTGCGCGCACCATCTGGGCGCTTATCGCCAAGGGCGCGTCCGGCACCTTCCACCATTGCGACGACGGTTCGTGCAGCTGGCACGATTTCGCCGTGGCCATCGCCGAGGAAGCGCATGCGCTCGGCCTCGTGCAGCGCATTCCGGCGATCCGCGCGATCACCACCGCCGATTACCCCACCCCGGCACGGCGTCCGGCCTATTCGCTGCTCGATTGCAGCGCCACCCGCGCACTGCTGGGCGACAGGCCCGTGCCGTGGCGGGAGCACCTGCGCTCGATGCTCGAAGAGGAGGCGCAGCTTGGCTAATCTGCTCGTCACCGGCGGGGCCGGCTTCATCGGCGGCAATTTCGTGCATTTCTGGACCGCGCAGGCCCCCGGCGACACGGTGATCGTGCTCGACGCGTTGACATACGCTGGCAACCGCGCGACGCTTGAAGGTGCAGGACATGCCGAACTGGTGGTCGGCGATATTCGCGATACTGCGCTGGTCGAACGCCTGCTGCGCGAGCGCGAGATCAGCACCGTCGTCCACTTCGCAGCCGAAAGCCACGTCGACCGTTCGATCAGCGCGCCCGATGCATTCATCGACACCAACATTCTCGGCACCAACAGCCTCCTGAAGGCCGCGCGTGCCGTCTGGCTGGCGGGCAGCGGAATGCCGCACCGCTTCCACCACATCTCCACCGACGAGGTGTTCGGCTCGCTCGGGCCGCACGATCCGGCCTTCAGCGAGACGACGCCCTACGCCCCCAACTCGCCCTACTCGGCGTCCAAGGCGGCTTCCGATCACCTGGTGCGTGCCTATCACCACACCTATGGGCTGGAGGTGACGACCAGCAATTGTTCGAACAATTACGGGCCCTATCAATATCCTGAAAAGCTGATCCCGCTGTTCCTGCTCAATGCGCTGCATGGCCGCAAGCTGCCGATTTACGGCGACGGGATGAACGTGCGCGACTGGCTGCATGTCGAGGATCATTGCCGCGGGATCGCGGCCTGTCTGCTGCGCGGTGCGCCGGGCGGGACCTATAATATCGGCGGCGGGGCGGAGCTGCCCAATATGGCGGTGATCGACACGATCTGCGCCGAAGTCGACCGCGCCTTTGCCGAGGTGGCAGGACTGGCCGCGCGCTATCCTGACGCGCCCGCCGCCAAGGGCGGCACCACGGCGAGCCTCAAGACCTTCGTGACCGACCGCGCCGGTCACGATCGCCGCTACGCGATCGACGAAACCAAGGCGCGCACCGAGCTTGGCTATACCCCGCAACACGGTTTTGCAGACGGCCTGCGCCAGACGCTGCGCTGGTATCTCGATCACGAGGCATGGTGGCTGCCACTTGTCGCCGCACACCGCGCACCGGCACAGACATTTCAAGGAGACACGCAATGAAAACGGCACTGGTTTGCGGCGCGGGCGGCTTTATCGGCGGACACCTGGTCAAGCGCCTGAAGCGCGAAGGCTTCTGGGTGCGCGGCGTCGATCTCAAGTTCAACGAACACGCCGAGACCGAGGCCGATGATTTCGTGATCGGCGATCTGCGCGATCAACAGGTGGTGCGCAGCGTGATCGACCGGCGTTTCGACGAAGTCTATCAGCTGGCCGCCGACATGGGCGGGGCGGGTTACATCTTCACCGGCGAAAACGATGCCGACATCATGCACAATTCGGCGACGATCAACTTGAACGTGCTCGATGCCTGCCACAAGCGCAATATCAAGCGGGTGTTCTACTCTTCGTCGGCCTGCATGTATCCCGAACACAATCAGCTCGATCCCGACAATCCCAACTGCGCCGAAGATAGCGCCTATCCGGCGAACCCGGACAGCGAATATGGCTGGGAAAAGCTGTTCTCCGAACGGCTCTATCTCGCCTACAACCGCAACCATGCGATGCAGTGCCGCGTGGCGCGCTATCACAATATCTTCGGGCCGCAAGGCACCTGGACCGGCGGCAAGGAAAAGGCACCCGCGGCGATGTGCCGCAAGGTGGCCGAAGCGCCAAATGGCGGCGCGATCGAAGTGTGGGGCGACGGCAAGCAGACCCGCAGCTTCCTCTTCATCGACGAATGCATCGAAGGCACGGTGCGGCTGCTGCGGTCCGATTTCGAAGGCCCGGTGAACATCGGATCAGACGAGATGATCACGATCAACGGCCTTGCCGAGATGGTGATCGATATCTCCGGCAAGGATGTGCGGGTCGAAAACATCCCCGGCCCGCTGGGCGTGCGCGGCCGCAATTCCGACAACCGCCTGATCCGCGAAAAGCTCGGCTGGGCGCCCTCGCAGCCGCTGCGCACCGGGATGGAAACCACCTTCGGCTGGATTTTGGGCGAGATGCAGCGCCGCGACAACCAGCGCCAGGCCGCCTGAGCCGGGCTGCGCGCAGCGCGGCGCGGGCAGTGGCGAGGGGTGAGGCGCGCGATGTTCGATCTGTCGGGCCGAAAGGTGTTCGTGGCGGGCCATCGCGGCCTTGTCGGCTCGGCGCTGATGCGCCGCCTCGCGCGCGAAGACTGCGAGGTGCTGAGCGCCGGGCGTGAGACGCTTGATCTGCGCGATCAGCGCGCCGTCGACAAGTGGTTCGACAGTAACCGGCCCGACGTCGTGATCCTTGCTGCCGCCAAGGTCGGCGGGATCCATGCCAACGCTTCCCAGCCGGCCGAATTCCTTCACGACAATCTTGCGATCCAGACCAATGTGATGGCGGCAGGCCATCGCTACGAGGTTGCCAAGCTGCTGTTTCTGGCCTCGTCCTGCATCTATCCCGTGGGCGCGCCGCAACCCCTTGCTGAAACCGCGTTGCTCAAGGGCGAGCTTGAACCGAGCCACCTGTGGTATGGCACCGCGAAGATCGCCGGGATGCTGCTGGCGCGTGCCTATCGCCAGCAATACGGGCACGACTTCATCACCGTGCTGCCGACCAACCTCTATGGCCCGGGCGACAACTTCGATCCGGCGACCAGCCATGTGCTGCCTGCGCTGATCGGCAAGGTCCATGCAGCGAGCCGGACGGGCGATCCTGCCTTGCCAGTGTGGGGCACCGGCACGCCGCGTCGCGAGTTCATGCATGTCGACGACTGCGCCGATGCCTGCGTCCACCTGCTGCGCCATTATTCCTCGGCCGAACCGATAAATCTGGGCTGGGGCACGGACATCGCGATCCTCGATCTCGCCCGGTTGATCTGCGAGGTGGTGGGCTATGCCGGCGCGGTCGTCATCCAGCCGGACAAGCCCGACGGCGCGCCGCGCAAGCTGCTCGATGTCACGAAACTGACCGGGCTTGGCTGGCAGGCGCGGATCGGGCTGCGCCAAGGGATCGCGGCCACCTACCAATGGTATTGCGGTGCGATCGAGACGGGGCAAGTGAGGAAGCAATCATGAACGCTGCCGAGATCCCGCCCGTGCCCGTCGCAGAACGAAAAATCCTCAATGTCGGGTTGCTGTGGCATTCGTTCTTTTCCGACAATCTCGGCGTCGGCGCGCTGACGGTCGCCAACGCGCGGCTGATCGCCGAGGCGGCTGAGACTGCGGGCTTGACCCCGGTTTTCCACGTTATCGGATCGCGCGGCGGGGCCGATTACAGCGCCGAATGCGGTTATCGCACCACCTTCACCAATGTCGGCTACAAGGCGATGGCGAACCCGCTTTCGGACTTGCACCGCCAGTTAAGGCGCTGCGACATCGTGTTCGATATCGGCGGAGGAGACAGTTTCTCTGACATCTATCCCTGGTCGCGGCTGCGGCTGATCCTCGCATCGAAGTTTGCCGCCCGGCTGGCGGGGACGCCGCTGGTGCTGAGCCCGCAGACCATCGGTCCGTTCCATACGCGCGGCGCGCGGATCGCAGCGCGGGCGGCGATGGGCATGGCGCGGCACATCTTCGCGCGCGACGAAACCTCGCGGGCGCTGCTCGGCACCATGGGGATGGGGGGCAAGTCCTCGCTGACCACCGATGTCGCCTTCGCACTGCCGTTCGCCATGCCCTCGGGCAAGGAGACCCGCGATCTGGCAAGCGGCCCGATCAAGGTCGGGCTCAACGTCTCGGCGCTGCTTTACCGGCGGGACCTGTCGAGGGGCGACAAGATCGCGCTTGCGGGCGACTATCCCGCGCTGATCGATGCGCTGCTGGCAAGGCTCGCCGCCGATCCGCGCGCCGAGGTTCATCTGGTACCGCATGTCATCCCCGCGACAGCGCGCTACGAGGATGATTATGCCGTGGCCGAGACGATCAAGGCCCAGCACCCCGCGCTGATCCTGCCGCCGCGCTTCACCGGGCCATCGCAGGCAAAGAGCTATATCGCGGGGCTCGACCTGTTCATGGGCAGCCGGATGCATGCGACGATTGCGGCGATTTCTTCGGGCACGGCGGTGGTGCCGCTGGGATACAGCCGCAAGTTCAACGGGCTGTTCGGCTCGCTCGGCTATGGTTGGAACGCCGATCTGACGGGCGAAAGCAACGCTGCCGTGCTGGCCAAGATCGATGCCGCGCTCGCCGATCTTTCCGCGATCCGCGCGCACGCTGTGGCCGCCAATGCCGAGGCGCAGCGGCGGCTGGGAGTTTACCGCGCATTTCTGCGCGCGACGATGGCCGGGCTGGCGCCTCGCCGTGCTTGATATCGAGACCATCACCGCCAATGGCATGTGCGCCGGGTGCGGGCTGTGCGCCGGGATCGGCGATGCGGCAAGCCCGTCGATCGTCATGCAGGACACCCCCGCGGGCTATCGCCGTCCGGTCCGGCTGCGGCCCGATCCGCCCGCCGAGGCGCAGCTGATCGACGCCGTGTGCCCCGGAGCCAATATTCGCCACGAGCGCGCAGCGATGGAGGCCGATTATCACCCGGTCTGGGGTCCGCTGATTGCGGCAAGGCTCGGCTGGAGCACCGATCCCGCATTGCGCCGCAATGCCTCCTCGGGCGGCGGGCTGTCGGCGATCCTCACGCACCTGTTGGCGACAGGGGAAATCGACTATGTTGTCCAGACTGCGGTATCGGGCGCCTCACCGCTGCGCAATTCGCTCGCCATCAGCACCGGGCGCGACGACGTTTTCCACGCCGCCGGATCGCGCTATGCGCCGTCCTCCCCGCTCGAGGACATCGGAGCGCGGCTCGATGCGCCGGGGCGCTTCGCCTTCGTCGGCAAGCCTTGCGACGTCGCGGGCCTCAGGCAATTGGCGCGGCACGATCCCCGGGTTGACGCCAAGGTGCCCTATATGCTCGCCTTCATGTGCGCCGGCGTGCCGAGCTATCGCGGCACATCGGCGTTGCTGAAGGCGATGGGGGTGGAGGATGAAAGCGCCGTCACCGCCTTTCGTTTTCGCGGCGATGGCTGGCCGGGGTTCGCCACCGCCGAGCTTGCTGACGGACGCAGGTTCACCATGGATTACGACACCAGCTGGGGCACGATCCTCAATCGTCACCTGCAGTTCCGTTGCAAGATCTGTCCCGACGGGATCGGCGAGTTTGCCGACATCGTCTGCGCCGATGGCTGGCACATCGATGCCGCAGGCAAGCCGCTGTTCGCGGAGACCGACGGGCGCAGCCTGATCCTCACCCGCACGCCCAAGGGCGAGGCGCTGATGGGGGCGGCGGTGAAAGCAGGCACGATCGTGATTGAGCCGGTCAGCATCGCAGCGATCCGCCACATGCAGCCGTTTCAGGCGCGCCGGAAAGGCATGGTGCTCTCGCGTCTCGCCGCGATGGCGCTGACGGGCAAGCGCCGCCCGCGTTTCGCCGGGCTGGAATTGCCCGGCAATGCGCGCAAGCTGGGGCTGAAGGAAAACCTCAAGAGTCTGGGCGGAACCCTGCGGCGGCTGATGGGCAAGACCGTGCCGGATTGAGCCGTAAACCCGCGCGGCTCAAACGGCCATTTCGTATCCCAGCCCGGCCAGATCGACCGGAGCAAACGGCTGAAGCCTGCGGTTCGACGCGCCATAGCGCCCAGCGAGCTTGGCGCTGATCGCTTGCCCGATCCGCCGTTCGGCGCGCGCCTCGCCCAGCGTCCAGCGATAACCGGCGCTCTGGATCAGATCGCCAAGCGCGTTGAGGCGGCTCGGCGATGCGGGATTGAGCGGGCTTTGCCGCATCGAATTGGCGATCCGCAGGATCGGAACGCCGCTGACCGGCGGGCTGATGCCTCGCGCCGAGACTTTCCCCAAATCACGCTCGGGCTCGCTCTCGTCCAGCCCGACAAACTCGCACAGCAGCCGCAAGTAGCGCGCCCGGTCGCGCGCGAGCAGCTCCTGTGGCAGCACCATCACGTTTTCGGCACCGAAATGGGCAGCATAGGTCAGCACCAGCCGATCGAATTCGAGCGTGCCGGGATCAAACCAGAAATACCCCGGCTCGGGCTTAAAGGCGAGATACTCCTCGATATCGAGCCGACCGCCGCGCTTGATATACTGGAGGTAGATCGACTTCATGATCGGCAGTTGCGCGCGCACGGTGAGCAGCACCTTCGCGGGCGGCGGACAGGCCGCTGCCAGCCGCGCTGCCAACGGCACGCAATCGCGCGAACCCATGATGATGTTGCCCGACAGGATCTCGGAAGAGATGACATCGACGATCCCCGGCTGCGTGCGTTCGCGCAGCCGCGCGATCTCCGCGCGCGCCTGCGCTGGATCGAAGTCGAAATCATGCTGGGCCACCAGCAGGTCGCTGATATCCCGATGCCCCATCAGCGCACGGAACAGCCGTTGCTCCGCGAACACCGTGGTTTGCAGCCAGCTGGTCGCGGTCTTGTGAAAACCCGGGTGCAGCAGCAGGGTCATGCCGTGGGTTTCTCCTTCGGCGGACGCACGGTGCCAGCCCAGATGTTGATCCCGAGTTTGCGCCGCACGACCATATAGGCGGTAAGGTTGCGCAGCAGCATCAGCACCGCAATGCACATGGCGATCCCGGGCAAGCCTGCAAACCACGCCGCCGCCGGTACACACATAAGCAGCGCCGCCGTGCTGGTGAGGGTGATGGCGAGGTTGATCTTCTCGTTGCCCGACATCGCCAGCACTAGCCCGCAAGGCCCGGTGACGGTCTGCGCCACTTGCCCGGCAATGAGAATGAAAACGATCGGCAGGGCGGGGGCGAATTCGGGGCCGATCTGGTTCAGTACGAACTCGCTGCCTACGATCAGAACAAGCACCAGCGGCAGCGACGCCGCCGTGCTCATCCGCACCGCCGAGCGCGCCAGCAGCGCGACCTGCCGGGTGTTTTGATCATGGAAGGCAGTGCTGATCTTGGCCGAGTAGACCGAGAACAGCGCGACCGAGACGACCTGCAAGACCGCCGCGATCTGGACCGCGACCCGATACAACCCGGCGTCGGCGGCACCGAGCATCTGCGCAGCGACTGCGAGCCCATACCAGTCGCCGACATGCATCGCAACGCCGACCCCCCATAACGGCAGCGCCGACGCGAGAACCGGGCGCATCGGGATCGCAAGCGCTTCGGGTCCGCGCGCGACATGGCGGCGCATGACAAGAGCGCCGATCAGGATCGAAGCCAGCCCGGCAATCGCGGTCGCCCACAAGGCGCTTTCGACCGAATCGGCAAATCCGCTGAGCAACGCGGCCGCCGTCGCCAGCGGAATGGTGAGCGAGGCAATCATCTGCCCGAGCACGAACCGGTGCTGCGAACGCAGCAGGGCGCCGAACAGGGTCGTACCGCCGCGCCCTATCAGGAGGACGCACAGCACCAGCAGCAAGTCGCGCGGCACCGCCTCGCCAAACAGCCATGACCAGATCAGATCGCCGCCAAGCCACAGGCCCAGCGCGATCAGGCCCATCAACCCGAGCGCCAGCCCGCTCACCCGAAGCAACGCCGCAACCTCGAACCTTGTCTTGTGCGCGACGGACTTTGCAAAATGCCGCACCGCGCTCACATCCAGCCCGACAAGGCCGACCACCGCAAAGAATATCGCGGTCTGGCTGATCAGCGCAAACTGTCCGCTACCCGCCGCGCCGAACTGGTTGCCGATCATGAAGGTCACGGCGAACCCGGCCACGACCGATCCGGCGCGGATCGCCAGAGCGCCCAGCACATCGCGCTTGGTCCGGAGCGTTTTTAGCCCCATCTCCAGCGTTCGCGAATAGCCGCTCATGATACGGCCCTTCAAGGGCCCGCGATCAGACATGCCTGCGTATCTTCCTGAAGGATTTGCGCTGCCCAGTAGACGCCCTGCCGGAATGGGACTGATGATCAATCGAGTGGATAGCCAAGCGCCTCAAGCAGTTCGCCGCATTGATCGACGAACTGCCGGTTCTGGCTCGGCGTGAGCGTCTCGCGCCAGGTTTTTTTGCCGCCGCCCGTAGCGCCGCCCTGGAAACCGGTGTTGCGCGCATAGCTCCACGACCGCATGGTGGAGTGGACCTTTTCAACCGAACTTGCGGCGAGGGCGGTCTCGATGTCCTGATCGGTGGCGCCAATCCCGACGAAATCGGCGATTTTGCGGGCGTGCCCGAAGGCATCGGCCTTCAGGTCCTCGAAGCGGACCATCAGCATATTGTCGTGATCGCGATGCCTGACCCAACCTCCTACATTTGCATGCCAAGATCCGTATCGAATCCGACCAGCAATCATCTTGTCCATAAAATCCTCAAGGCTGCCACCATAATTCTTGATGCTCCTATAAAGGTCATATCGTGAAATGAGAACGTCGCGTCCATCACGGACAATATAGACAACCTTGCCATTGAAAAAATATTCTGAATGTGGGAGGTGTGACTTGAAGAATCTAAGGCCCGGCGGCATGCGCATCAGCCGATCCTTGAAATCGATGGTATCGATGGTCGGCACGAGATCGTCCATTTTTGACAACTCGTCCGGTAGCGGGCCTGCGATCAGATGCTGAACGATGTGGCGCAACCAGGTGTTGCCCGAGCGCGGGTAAGAGAACAGAAACCGATCGCGAGCCTCCACCTCCATCCAGGGGCTGCCCAGAAATCGATGGCGTATATCGCGTTGCACCTTGCGTGCGTTTCGAACGAGCACGTTGTTAAGCATTTGCATCAGTCGCGCTCCTGAAATTGCGACCTTTTGATCCGTCACGCATCTGCATCTCGAATTCTAGTTCCTGAAAACTGGCATACTGGCTCTGAATTTGGTGCAACCCGATGGTGCAGCGGCATCAACGGCACCGAAGCGGCGGTTCAGGGCGCGTAGCCGAAGGTTTCGAAGTCTGCGCGATGAACTTCGAAAATCCGGTCCTTCACCTCCTTGGTCAAGAAATCCCCCCGGTCAGTCCCTTGCGTTTTGGCCTTGATGTGATGCAGGGTCATGCTGCGCCCTGTCATCCGCGCGATGTCATCGACTGCCTCGTCGATCTGTTCCAGTTTGTAGACCTTGTCGACGATTATGTCCCCGTGCGCATCGGTGATCCAGTCGCGCATCGGCGCGTCCCAGCGTGTCGGCGCCGTGCGGTTGGCCCGCTCCCACCGGTCGAGCCAGGCCGGGAACTCTCGGTGCAGCTGTTCACCAGTCACCTGGTCATCGCGGCGTTCGTACAGGAAGTGCGAGATCACCCGGTCATAAGGGTGCCGAACCAGCGTAAGCTTGAAGCGCTTGTTCCATTCCTTCTCGCCTAGAAAGGCACGCCGTTCCCAAGCCATGTCGTGATCGAGAAACGGGATGCCGAGCGCACGCTCAAGGCTCGTGCCACCGCACTTGTTGATGTGAATGAAAACAAAATCTTCAAAGAAGCGTTGGTGGAGGCGTGAGACAGCTTTCACGCCTCTGACGCGCCAGCTGTAGGGCAGCGGGATGGCATCACGCACGGCAGACTTGATACGTTCATACTGGGCACCGTGCTTGGAAATCGCAAACATCTGCCCTAATCTCCTTCGGGATCGACCGGGGGGCCGATGATCCCGGGGGAGGCGGGTTTCAGCGCGCCCCTCGCATGCAACGCACGCGAGCGATACATCCATATCGGGGGCATGACCAGACCATGGTCAGATTTTCGACGGGCCGAACATTTAGGTCCGGCCCGTCGCCTCGCTACGTACCATTCACCCACACCACCGCTGCAGCGGCTGCTTGGCCAAGGTCGGCACCGTGCGCGGTGTGATCGAGGATGACGGCGCGGCGCACCACCCCGGCATAGCCGCCAGACGAGCCGCGCCCGATCCGCAGCTGGGTGTCACCGGCGGCGTCGATCGCCTCGACCGTCAGCGCCACCTCGCCCGCACCATGAAGCGCGTTATAGAGCGCCTGTCGGTTCACCGCCACGGTGCCGTTTACCCGGTTGACCGTATTGAGCGCGTTGGTCGAGCTGCTGCTATACTGACTGATCCCCGAGTTCGCCGCCTGGTCGGAGATGATGTTGCCGCCAGTGCTCGTGCCGTCCTTGGTCAGCGACATGACGACCGTGAAGGTGCCGCCGCTGATTGTCAGTCCCAGCCAGTCGTCCACCGCGAAGGTCGCCCCGCCGCTGCCGATGGCGGGACGCCGCGCGCTGTCGAGCTGGGTGATGTTGTTGCCGTTGTCGCTGAGGTCGCCGATCACCAGCTCGCTGCCGACGACCACGCCCAGCGCCATGTCGTAAACCCCCGACTTGCCGCCCGCCTCGCTGACGATCTCGATGATGTCGGCATCGGGATCGGGCGGCGGCGGTTCTTCATAGCCGATCGCGGCGACCTGCTGCGCCAGACTGCGCACCAGCGGCAGCGTGGTGGGGAAGTCGCCCTGCTTGATCCCGATCACCCGGCGCACCTCGCCGGTCAGCGCGCCGCTGGGGCGACCGATCCGCAGTTCGGTGTCGCCGGTGAAGTCGAAATCGTCGATCGTGATCACCACCTCGCCCGCTTCGTGCATCAGATCGTGCCAGCGGTCGCGGGTGCCGACCGCCTCGCCATCGACGAAGACGTTCACGCTCGGCGCGCTGATCGTGCCGTCCTGATAGTTGACCCCGTTGTTGTTGAGCGCCTGGTCCGAGGCGATCGTGCCGGTGGTTGAGGTGTCGGCTTTGGTAAAGGCGGCGACAATCGTGAACACCCCGCCGCTGATCGGCACGCTGAGGAAGTTCGAGGACGAAAAGACTGCGCCGTTGAAGCTGAGCGCGGGGCGGCTCGCGCTGTCGCTCTGGCTGGCATCGTTGCCGTTGGCGCTCTGGTCGCGCACGGTCAGCGTCCCGCCCGCCAGCACGCCCTCTCTGAAATCGAGGAAGAAACTGTCGCCGCCGCTGACTGCGTTCATTGCGGCGATCAGATCGGCCTCGGGCGTGGTCGACAGCGCGGGCGGCGCATAGGCCGTTGCGGCTGCGGCGTAGGCCCCCGGCGCGGCGGTGGCTGGCATCGCCATGCGGGTCAGATCGGTCGGGATCGCCGCGGCAAAGCCGTTCAGCAGCGCCGCACCCGCCGCACGGTAATCGCCATTGGCGAAATCGGCGACCAGCGTGGCCTCGTCGCCAGCGCGCACCACGTTGATCGCGCCGGGCGGTACGAGCTCGTCGGCGTGGATCAGCAGCCCGTCGACCGTAAGGTTTTCGAGCGGCAGGCTCTCCCCGTCATAGACGAAGCGGCGCATGATGTTGTTGGTGAAGGTGCAGAATTGATCGGCGGTGAAGCCGGTGAAGACCCCGTTGGTGCGGATCAGCCAGCCCTGATTGGGCATGGTGTTGTGCGCGACCACGACGTGGCTGATTGCCGATCCGGCATTGCCCCGGCCGAGCTGCGAAGAGGCGTTGGCGGGATCGAAATAGGTGCTCGGCTCGGTGCCGAGGCGCATCGCATTGCCGACGATCATGATATCGTTCTCGGGTGCGGCCCCGGCGGATCCGGTTGGCGACAGGAACCAGATCTGCGCCTCCAGATCGGTGCCGTAGTTGAAGGCGAAGATCACATTCTCGAGCAGCCCGACATTGTGCTGATAGACATCGCCGTGGGTATTGATGATCGTGGCGACCTGCAGCACCGTGTCCTTGATGCTGGCCGTATTCCAGCCCACCCCGACAGTGCCGGGCAGGGTGCTGAAATAGGCTGCGCGCTCCTCGGCGATCTGGCGAGTGGCGGTCACGCCCGGGAAGGAATTGAGCCAGTCGATCACGTCCTGGTGCCAATACCCGCCCGCGTTGCTCGCGCCGCGATAGGCGGCGGTGCCGAGGAAATAGGTCTCCTGTCCGCTGCCGACATCGAAGGTGTGCGCGGTGCTGCCCAGGGTAAGGGTGAACAGGCCGCCGCCGCCCGAGGAATGCAGCCCGCCCGGAAAAGCCAGCGTGGCGGTCGTCTCCGGTCCGGAATAGCTGACGGTGAAGGCGTTGCTTTCGTTGTTGTCGGGCTTGCCCGACACATCCGCGATCGTGCTGAAGACGAAGCACTGGGTCTCGTTGGCGACGTCGGCGGCGATCCGTTCATAATGGCAGCCGCGTACCAGCTTGAAATTGCGCGAGGGGTTGCGGACGTCGAGAAAGTCGACCTCGCACGCAAAGGGAAAGCTGCGCACGCAGGTCGATCGGTTGGGCGGCGCGCCGCGCAACTTGCTGGCCCGGCCTGCCGTGCCGCTGGTGGCGATCGTGATCCCGTCGAGCCAGTGGTTGTTGCCATTGTCCTCGGTCGAGCCGTCGACCTCGGTGATATGGCGCATGTCGATTGCGAGGTTCTCGCCGAACAGGTGAAGCTTGTAGCGCCCGTTCTGTAGCCGCGCGGCAGCGTCGTTCGCGTAGGCGGCCTTGCCCAGCGATACGCCGGGCACGCTGGCTGTGATGTTGAGGTAACCGCGCGCGGCGGTCATGTTGGTGCCAGTGCTGCGGGTAATGTCGTAGGTGCCCGGCTCGGCGATGGTGATCAGCGGGTTGGGCGAGGCTGCGCCGAAGCCGTTGACATGGGCGATTGCGGCATCAAGCGTCTGGTAACGCTCGCCCGCGATCTCGCTCTGAGAGGCGGCCACGTTGACCGAATGGGTGAAAATCTGGCTGACCGGATCGAAGAAAAACGGGCCGATGACACGGCGCTGCATCGCCGGATCGCGCGGCACCGCTTCGATATAGAGGTTGGCATTGCCGGTAGCAGCCGGAGCGAGCCTTGCCCACCAGCCGAAATAGGTTCTCGGCCCGCGCTCGGTCCGAACTGTCTGCCAGTTCGGTTCGGTCACATCCAGGCTGGTGCCTTCGTAGTGGAAGACCACCTTTTCCACGCCCAAAGTCTCGAACAGCGAGCCGCCGTCGTTCGCCATCGCCAGCGCCCCGACATCGAGCGTGCCGGTGAACCGCTGGGGCGGGGTGAGGAGGTGCAGCGCAGGCTTGGCGGTGGTGCGCACCGGATCGACGGGTGTGGTGGCAAACCCGCTCCCCGCAGCCCCGGTCCAACCCGCGCCGGGGGGCAATGCGGGCGCAGCGTTAGCCTGTGCAAGGCTTGCCAGCAGCGTGCGATGTTCGGTGACGAGCCCGATGCCCAGCCAGCTCATCAGATAAGCCCGACCAAATCCGCTGCGGTGGTGCCACCGGCGCGGACTGCTGCAAGCCGAATGGCCAGAAGGCTGCCGGTCGGTACGTTCTTGAAAATAACATCGGTAGGGGCATTGATCAGGCGGACGGCGATGTCGCCTCCGGTGCCGACATAAAGTGCCTTGGTCGCACCGGCGAGGTCGAGACTGTCGCTCGGCACGATGGCATAGGCATTGCGCGCCGGAGAGATCAGGCTGTCGGTGACCGAATCGAAGGGATCATGCGCCATTGTTAACCTCATTGGTTGTTTAGTTCGGCCTTAACGAACCATATGAGTTCGCTGTAGGAAAGCGGATATGTGTGAGCCGCCGTCGGAACCGCGCAAGCGCCCGGGCCGCTATTGACCGCGAAGGGCGACGGGCTGGACCCGGACACGGATTGGCCATAATCGGCAGCGGCGTGTCGCCTTCTGGTCGCCACGATCACGAGCGAGGCCCCGCCATGTCACAGACCGATCTTCCCAAGAAGCGCAGCCCTGGACGAACACACCGGGCGTTGCGATTGATCGGTTCAACCCTCGACCCGCGCGCGTGGCTGCATTTGTTCAAGATTGTGAACTATTACAATTATTCGCATGTCACGCCGATGCGGCAGGTGACCTTCGCCGGATCGCGCAATGTCAGCCCCGATGCGGTGTTCCAGAACGCCGAGCGGATCGAGATCGGACAAAGAGTGCGGATCGGTTCGCGCTGTCACCTGTGGGCTGGTCCCAGAAACGGACGCATCATGATCGGCGACGATGTACTGTTCGGGCCTGAAGTGATGCTGACGGCTGCGACCTACCGGCACGATCTGGGCGACCCCGTCACCGACCAGCCGATGAGCGAAGGCGATATCGTGATCGGCGACAATGTCTGGCTCGCGACCCGCGCCATCGTTCTGCCTGGCACGGTCATCGGCAAGGGTTCGATCGTTGCGGCGGGCACCGTGGTGAAGGGCGAGTTTCCGCCGATGAGCATCATCGCCGGTGCGCCCGCCAGGATCGTGAGCCAAAGGGTTATCCGCAGCGACTGACTGCCCAGCCGCCGCCGATCACACGTGTGCAGTCCCGCACGGCTCCTGAGGGGGGCAATCACAACGCTCAAGACTTGGCCGCAAGCGCGTTTCGACCTATCACTCCGCCATGGCAACGATTATCCGTGCAACTCCCCAGCGGCCCCTGCCCCGCACCGTCCCAAGCGGCAATGCGATTGGCTACCCCGTCCTGCTTGCGGCGCTGCTCGGCTATGCCATGCTGCTGCCGCCCCAATTCAACCTCACCTTCGGCTCCACAGTTGTTCCGCCTTTCCGATTGATCCTGATCCCGGCAATGGCCTTTATTGTCACGGCCTTTTTGCGCGGACGGATTACGCCGCGCTTCCCCGACGCGCTGATGCTGCTGCTGGGCTTCTGGGTCTCCCTGGCGATGTTCGTAACGACAGAGGCAAGCGAGGCTTTCACCGCCGCGGTCGCCCAGACCACAGACATGGCGGTCGCCTATTTCTTCGGCCGGGCGACGATCCGAAGCCTGCGCGACCTGCGGACCTTCCTGGTGATCATGGCCCCGCCGCTGTTCGTGATGGGCGCGATTATGGCGGCGGAATCGATCAGCCACAGACCAATCATCCAGCCGCTCGCGGCAGCCCTGCTTGGCGGGGATTACTTCTTCCGCCTTGACTTGCGCCTAGGACTCTATCGTGCGCGTGGGCCGTTCCCGCACTCGATCCTCGCAGGGATGTTCATGGCGAGCTTCCTGCCGCTCTACGTCATGTCCGGCCTTCGGGGCTGGCCCAAGTACGTCGGGATCGCAGCCTCCCTGTTCAGTTTTTTCTCGGTGAGTTCGGCGGCGCTTCTTTCGCTGACGACCGGGATTGGCCTTACGACTTACAACTGGCTTTCGGAGCGGATCAGGAACCTTTCATGGCGGTTTTTCCTCGCCACGGCGGTGATTTTCGTCTTTTTTGCCGAGGCGACCGGGGCGGGCACCTATCGGCTTTTGATCCGTTATGCCTCGCTCAACAGCTCGAGCGCCTATAACCGCATCCGCATTTGGCAATATGGCTCGCAGAGTGTCGAGAAGCATCCATGGTTTGGGATCGGCTACGCGGACTGGGAGCGTCCCGGCTGGCTGGGGGATTCGGTCGATAATTTCTGGCTTCTGATGGGGATGCGCTTCGGCGTGCTTCCACCGGTGGTGACGCTGCTGGTCGCCCTGCTTGCCGCCGTTGCGCTTATGAAATGCATGGCGACCGCCAATCTCGCCGACAAGCGCGCGCTGACCGGCGTCGTGATCGCGCTTGCGGTGTTTGCTTTCGGGGCCACCTCGGTGGCGCTGTGGGGCGCACCGCTGGTCTGGTTCTTCATGATCATGGGTCTGGGCGTCAGCCTTGGCACGCAGCAGCAACGGCGCCCGCGCTACAGGCCGATGCGGCCCATCCCCCGACACGTGACCGCAGCCTCGACGCAAGCGTCGTAAACCGCCGCGCCTGCAACGGCACTGCACACTTCGGTGTCACTGAGCTTTCACGAAAACGCAGTTTTCCTTGTCGCGCCGGGCCAGCACATAGCCGGCCTGCTGTAGCGCCTTGGTTGTCCGACGGACCCTCTTGAGCGGTGCCGGGGAATCGAATTCCACGCACACGGTCCGCGGATGAATGCCGCTCTTCAGCATGCTGTCGAGCACCTGACCCCAGCTGCCTTCGATATCGATCTTAAGCAGCTCGATCTGCGAATGGCCAAGTTTCTCCATGATCGTAGCGATCGTATAGCAGGGGGCTTCGAAATAATCGCTGGTGCCGTGGAGGTTGTCGATGAACCAGTTGGCGTGATTGGGGTTGGCCGGCGCATGGAACCGGACAACCTGATCGCGGTCGAGCATGCCCCACGGGTGGAACTGCACCCGGCCGCAATTTTCGCGCTCCATATACGCGATCGAGCCTGGCGTCGGATCGAAGCTGTAGACGGCCATGCCCTTTTCGTCGGCAAGCGCGAAGTCGAAGGTCGCATCGAGCCCAACGCCGCCGCAATAGGCGATTGCGCCGGCCTTCGTGTCGCTCGGCACCCACCAGGCGGCATGGCCCTTGCCGAAACGTTCGAACGCGAACCCCTCGCCTGCGACCTGACTGCTCAGCCACTTCCGCGAAACATAGCGATCAAGCCTGCGCCACGCGCCGCCGCCATATCGCTTGATCTTTGTCAGCATCGCTCGACCTCACACTCGCGCCTGGAAAAATTGTTTGGTGCGCACCACCGGATCGAGGCGCGCGATATCGACCTGGCGGCTTTCGGGGATGTTGCCCGAGAGCGCTGCCGTGACCGAGAAGGTCGAATGGCGGCTATGCAAAAGCCAGTCGCAGCGGGCCAGCGCCATCATGTCGGCAAGCGCGTTGCGGGCTTCCTCAACCGGATCGGTGAAGCTGTCGGTGGAAAAATGAAGCGCCGCACCATCCTTGGCGAGCGCCTTTTCGAGGGTTACCACATTGTCGAACCGATCGAGGATCGCGTTCTGAGCCACCTCGCTGTCGGTCGCCAGAAAGATCGTCGCCTCGGGCAGCCTCGCCGACAGCTGCCCAAGCTCGCGCATGATCTTGTCGAGCGGAACCTTGCGGTCGGTGAAGCGGATGTGCACCCCGATCACCGGCTTGTCGAGCTTGGCAAAGACCGTGTCGATCCGTTCGGTTACCTGCGGCACTGGTCGAAAATAGCGGTTGAGATATTCGCGGGTGATCGTGTCGATCGACTTGTCGGCAAAGCGCGGATTGCGCGCAAGCCGCCCAGACAGGCGCTGCAGCTTGGGAAGGTAGGACCAGTAAACCCCGGCGCGCGCCGCGGGATCGGACCCGGTCAGGTCGATCGAAAGCTTGCGGTAGAGAAACGGGTTCTGGTGCTGCCTGGGGAAATGGCGGCGAATGATGTCGACCGGCTGATCGGTGAGCCGTCCTGCCCACACCGCCGGCATGACATCGGTCTCGTGATCAAACGCGGCCAGATCGCCCATCCAGTTCGCATCGAACAGGTGCGGATAGAGATTTTCGCCCGCAGCCAGATACATCCCGTCGCGCCAGTCGATATAACCGGTGCGGTTATTGAGGTCGGCGAGCACCAGACCGGTCACGGCCGACAGCATACGGTTGCCGAGCCCACCCTTTGCTTTGATGATCAGGGCCCGTTTCTGGGCGCAGTCCGACGTTTCAGCGGCGTGTGTCAATCGATCCTCCAGAAATCGGACATGCGGCAATGCGGCCTGAGCGGTAAGGCGTTCAGGATGGCCGTCACGGCAATTTGCCCCCACGCTGTTTCAACTGGACGAGCAAACCCTTGTTCGGGTCATAGCCATGCATCCACAGTCCGGGGTGCAGCGCCAGAAGCCGCAGCGCCTTGGTGCGCGGACGCAATTTGGGGCGCCACCGGCCGAGCACCCGCCCCGCCAGATAGCGCTCGAAGGTCGCAAGCCAGATCAGCGCGCAGCCGAGCGCACGCCGGGGCGCTGACCAATGGACGCGCATGAATTCCACTCTCCCGGCGGCCCGGTACAGCGCGCGCATCGGCGAGGTGCCCTGTCCATGGCCGGCCAGATGCTGTCCGCGAGCAGCGGCAATCCGCCAGAACCGGTAGCCCATTGCGGCGAGGCGGCAGAACAGGTCAACCTCCTCGCAATAGAGGAAATAGCGTTCGTCGAGCCCGCGCGCGTCATCCCATGCAGTGCGTGAGAACATCACGAAGCCGCCCATCAGCACGTCGACCTCACCGTCACGTGTCAGCCGTTCTGGCGGCAGATTGTCCTGCAGCGAGCGGCCCAGGGCGGCGCTGGCGAATTCGGCCAGTGACGGGATCGGAATGGCGTTGCCGCTATCGGGCGTGCCGTGCGCATCGACTGTCACGCCGCCCCATGCGCCGGCAGCGGGATAGGCTGCAACCCCGTCGAACAGCGCATCGATGGCGTCGGGGAACAGGGTCATGTCCGGATTGAGCAGCAAGAGGTGGGCGCCGCAGGCATGGGCAGCGATCGCGTTGTTGCCGGCGGCAAAGCCGATGTTGCCGCGGCTGGGCACGATCCTGACGTCGGGAAAATGCTTGCGAACGAAGGTTTCAGTCGACCCGTCACCATTGTCGATCAGCAAGATTTCATACCGCTGGCGGGTGCAGGCAGCCGGCACCGAGGCGAGGCAGGCTTCGATCAGGGGCAGCGAGTTGTAAGCCACCACCATCACCGAGACCGCAACTTCGCGCATTGCGGGCTTTGGCCCGGCCATGGCATGGCTTTGGGGCAGCGCCGCGGCGGTTGCGGGCGGAATATCCTGCACGGGACCGGTCATGCGGCTCAAACCTCTCGCGCGGCGAGATCGCGCTCCCACACGATGTCCTTGCGCTCGCGCCTGGCACGCTTGACACGAATGCGGACCAGCGCCTTGATGACGAGGTAGACAAGCACATCGAGCACGCTCGCCCCGCCGCGCAGCGCATCGCGCAGGTCCCCGGCGGTATTCGATCCGGCATAGTGCGGGCTGGGGTAGTCCCGCAGGATCTGCTCATTGCCGAGGCGGCGGCGGGTTTCGACCCTGATCTGGTCGATCACCCGGCGCGGCGGCGAGACCAGGAACCACACGGGCCGTCCTTCGGCATCATTCGCGATATTGCGACGTTCGGCCTCGGGAAAGCGCGAATAGACCCAGATATCGTCCCCGGTGATCGGGGGGAAATCGCCGATCCGTTCGTAAGCGGCCTGCGACAGGCCGAAGCATCCCGATCCGACCAGCGCCCGTTTGACATAAGGCTGGGTCAGCCACACTCGATAATAAGCGCACACCAGCCAGTTGGAGCGCGACAAATCCATTCGCAGCGTCGGCGCGGCGGCCATCACGCCCGGCTCGCGCAGCGCCTGCGCCACTGCCAGCAGCGAGCCATAGGAGCACTGGACATCGGCATCGAGATAGATCCGCGGAAAGTGCAGTGCCTCGCGGTTGGCGGCATTCATCGCCGCGGTCTTCGATCCGACCGGCAGGTCAAGCACCACAGCGTCAGGGGCCGCCTTGTGGGCGATGATCACTGTGTCGTCATTGCAGCCATTGGCGGCGACGATCACTTGCATCTTGCTGGCGTCAGGAATGTCGGCCAGCAAGGTGTCGAGGCAACGCGCGATCACGGTCTCTTCGTTGTGGGCCGGGATGATGACCGTGAATGCCGTCGGATCGAACATTGTCGCAGGATTTCCCGCCAATCGCTGAAGATTTGCGGCGCACGGCACGCCATTGCACTTGTGAAACTGCTTGCCCGCAGGTTAGGACCGCCAAGAACCGTCAAGTCTTAACTTAACGCCTTGGTTACCGGCCGACCCGATTGCTGTCGTAGCGATAATACTCGTATTGGTAGCTGTAGGTTTCACCTGCCTCAAGCGCGCGATACTTAGTAAGAACGACGCCAAGCATGTTCGCGCCAGCGAACTTCAACCTCCGCACAGCCGAACGCGCCTGTCCGAAGGGCACCTTGTTCGCCTCGAGTACGAAGATCGTGCCATCGACCAGGTTCGAGAGCATCGGCGCATCGGCGAGGCCGAGTACCGGCGAGGAATCGATGATGATGATCGAATAGGTCGAGCGCTGCTGCTCGAGAAATTCCCGCATCTCGCGCGAGGCCAGGACCTCGGCCGGGTTGGGTGGGATTTCGCCGACCGGCAGGATTTCGAGGTTCTCGTGAACACCCTTGACGATCGCGTTCTCAAGCTCGGCATGGCCAAGCACCACTTCGACCAGACCGATTTTGGGCCGCTCAATATCGAGCAAACGCGCGACCGACGGGCACCGCAGATCGCCATCGATAAGCAGGGTCTTGCGACCGAAGCTGGCGAACAGCTCGGCAAGGATCACCGCCGTGGTCGACTTGCCTTCGGAGGCCTGGCTGCTGGTCAACTGGATGATGTTGCGGCTGCGTGGCAAGGTGAAATCAATCGCTGCCCGGATCGAGGAATAGGATTCCATCAGCGTGCTGAACCGGTTGGTGCCCTCGGCCTCAATATCGCGCTCGGCAATATGGGGGGTGTGCCCAAGCAGCGGCATGCCGATCCGCTCTTCGATATCTTCGAGCGACCGGATCCGGTCATCGAGAGTTTCGCGCAGCACCGCGAGCGCCCCGGCAAGAGCAACCCCGAAGACCAGCGCCAGCAACATGTTCTGGAACATGTCGGGCGCATAGGGCGCACCGGGAACCGAGGCTTCGTCGAGCATGGTCACCGCACCGCGGTTCACATTGGCTGCACTGCTGACCTGGTTGTATCGATCGAGCAGCACTTTGAGCTGATCGCGGAGCGCTTGCGCCTCACGGTCAAGCGCGCTCAGTTGGACCTGCTGGTCCTGTTCCACAAGAGTGTCGCTGGTCAGCAAACCGAGCTCGCCTTCAAGGGCCAATTCGCGGTTGCGCGCGACCGTGTATTCGTTGCGCACCGCTGCCTTGATGTCGGCTGAAGCCCGGTTGATCTGCTCGTCAAGGATGCCGATCTGGGCTTTCAGGTTCTGGATCTGCGGAAAATCTTCATTGTAGCGCTGGCTGAGTTCAGCCAGCTGGGCGAGCTTCGAGGTTCGTTCTGAAACCATGCCGGACAACACCGGGCTGCTCTGCACTTCGGGAAGCTGCGAGGCGGGCAGGTTCTGGATCGAGCGCCAGCGTTGCTCTGCGTCGATCCGCGCGGCGCGCGCATCGGTCACGCGCTGGTTGATATTGACGAGGTTGGCCGTCGTAAGTGTCGCGTTGCCGGAGCCACCTTCACTGCCGGTATCCGGCTGGGCGATGATGCCGCTGTTGCGCGCGTAGACGTTGGCCGAACCTTCCGCTTCGGACAGCCGCGTCCGGGTCAGGTCGATCTGCTCCTTGAGGTAGCTCAAGGCATATTTGTTGTCCTCAACCGAATTGCGGGTGCCGAGCGACACGAACACCTCGGCGTAGGCATTGGCCATTTCCGCAGCGAGCACGGGGTTTTCCGAACGGAAGGAGATCGGGATTACCCAGTTGTCATCGGGGACCTGCGAGGAGACCGACGAGGCCAGAAAACCAGTCGCCATCTTGAGCTTGCGATCGCGCCATTCCTCGTCGCTGATATTGGCCGGACGACGATCCTCGATGTCCTTGCCCAGAACGTCGGCCCGATCGGCGAGGTTGAGGTCGGTCGCGACCAGCTGTGCAAGATTGCGGCTCTTGATCACTTCGACCTGGGTCGCGAGGTAATCGTAAATTTGGTTGGGCGAGACGCCCTGATCGACATCCTGCCCTTCGAGAATGTAGACCCCGTACGGCTCGACATTTACCTTGGCGGTCGCGCTATACATTGGCGTCGCCAACAGGGTGATCGCCATTCCGACGATCAATGCAGCCGCGATCACCCCGCCTATGAGCCAGCGCTGACGGAATATGATCCCGCGGATCGTGGCCATGTTGAAAAAGTGCGGGCGCGGCTGGTAGAGTGCCATCTGCCCGTCCGGCATGTAGGCATCAATCCAGCCTGCCCGAGGATCGGGCTCGGGCGCGTTGATGATCGATCGGTCGTTCATGATTTAGTTGATCAGCCCCGCGGCAGCGAAAACGCCGAATGCCGGCAAGGCTCTGAGCAGGTCTTCCCAGAATACCGAGAGCCCGTCGGTGCCCATCACGACGCGGTCGCCGGGCTGGAGCACGGGATCGAGCATGGTGCCCTGCTTGACCTGCTGGTAATCAAATTTTGCGATCATGATGCCCTCGGGGCTTTCCCGGAACACCGCGACTTGTTCAAGCTTCGCGCTACGTTTGGGGCCGCTCGCCAGAGCAATGGCGGTCGACAGGCGTGCGCCCGGCTGGAACGCGAAAACGCCCGGCCGCTCGACCGCACCTTCGACGGTGACAAGGTGCGAGGCGTACTCCGCGATATTGACGCTGACCAGCGGCGACTTGAGCCCCACCACGGCAAGCCTGCGGGTGACGTCCTGTTCGAACTGCTTGGCTGTCATCCCGGCAGCGGGGATCGAACCCAGCATTGGCAGCGACACATTGCCCTCAACCCCGATCCGCACGCTTTCGAGCGTCAGCTCCGGTTCGCGAAACACCCGCACCGAAATCTGGTCCGAAGGACGCAGCAGATAGGTGGTCGGCTTAAGATAGGAGTATCCCGCCTGCCCGAAATCCGTACGCGGGTCGGTAACGCTGGCCCCGATGCGAGGCTCGGGCGTCGAAGCGCACCCGCTGAGCGCCGAGGCACCCAATACCGCGAAACAAACCAAGAGTTTCGCGCGTCGTGAGGCTGTCGTCACCTGTTCCTCCATGTTGATATTCCGATAGCATAGCCGCCCCAATTCGGCCACGCAACAAGCTTGCGCTCGGCACCGGACACCGGCACAGGGTTCACCGTGCATCCGCGCCGCGCCCGGTTCAGCCAGCGCCGCAGGCCCAACCGATGCGGGTGTGGCATCGCTTTACAACCGGTAATGGCAGCTTGATGACGTCCGCGCCTTCGCTTCTCAGCCTTACAGCAGCCGGACTTTACGCGGTGGTGACCTTGATCTGCGTTGCGGCAGCATACGCGGCACGGGCGAACCGGCAGCTTGACCGGCACGTGATGGCGTGGATCGTGCTTGCCGTGCTTTTTGCAGGGCTGGTCGCAGCACGGTATTACGGGATCGAGGACGCGCTGCGCCAAGATCTGCGCATGATGTTGCGCGATGCAACAGCCTATGACGAGCGCCGCAGCCTTCAGCGCCCGATCGCTGCGGCGCTGGTGATAGTCGCCGGGGCCGCGATCATGGCATGGCTTTACAGCGGCTTGCGTCATGTTCGCGGGCGCCGCGATGCGGCGGTCGCAGCCGCGATGATCGCTGCCACGGCCATGATCGGGCTGGTCGCGTTGCGCCTCGTTTCCCTCTCGCCGGTCGATGGGCTGCTCTACGGGCCGCTTAAGCTCAATTGGGTGATTGACATCGGCGCGGCGCTCGGCGTGATCGGTGCCGCTGGCGTCTATATTCGGGTGGTCACAGGCCCGCGGCGATGATCGCGGCAATGCGGGCGCTGGCGGTTCCATCGCCATAGGGACTATGCGCACGCGCCATCTGCTCATAAGCCCCGTGATCATCGAGCAGCCGCACGGTTTCGGCGATGATCGCTGCGCTATCGGTGCCGACCAGCCGCGCCGTGCCGGCGGCGATGCCCTCCGGCCGCTCGGTAGTGTCGCGCATCACCAAGACCGGCTTGCCGAGGCTCGGGGCTTCTTCCTGAATCCCGCCAGAATCGGTCAGAACAATGTCGCAGGCCGCCATCATCGCGACGAAATCGAGATAATCGAGAGGTGGGATGAGCGCGATGTTGTCGTGTCCCGAAAGCGCCGGGCGCATCACATCGGCGACGTGCGGGTTTGGGTGCAGGGGATAAATGATCGCTACCTCATCGCGCCGGGCAAGTTCCTGCAAAGATTGAGCAATATTTTGCATCCCGGCACCGAAGTTCTCGCGTCGGTGGGCGGTGACCGCAATGATCCGCCGACCCGAAAACCGCGACCTCAGCGCGGCCATCGTGGGGGCAAGGCCCGGTTCTGCCGCGATCTTTCCCTGCGCGAACAGCAGGGCGTCAATCACCGTGTTGCCGGTCACATAAATAGATTTCTCGTCGACGTTCTCTGCGCGCAAGGCTGCCGCAGCGGTCGCCGTTGGGGCGAAATGAAGGTCGGCGATGACGCCGGTGACCTTGCGGTTCACCTCTTCAGGCCAGGGCGAATAGATGTCGCCGCTGCGCAAGCCCGCCTCGACGTGGCCTACGGGAATCCGCCGGAAATAGCACGCCAGCGAGGCCATCATCGTGGTCAATGTATCGCCGTGCACCAGCACCCGATCGGGCCGAAGCGTGTCGAGCGCTTCGCCAAACCGGGACAGGATCCGGCTCGAGAGGGCGTCGAGCGACTGGCTCGGCTGCATCAGATCGAGGTCGAGATCGGGCCTTAATGCGGCAAGGTCAAGCACCGCGTCGAGCAGTTCGCGGTGCTGGGCGGTCACCACCACCTTGACGTCAAACTGCCCGCTGGCCCGAAGCGCCGCCACTAGCGGGAACATCTTGATCGCCTCGGGCCGGGTGCCGAAGGTCACCACGATCCGCGGCAATCCGCCCGCCGCGTTCATCGGCGCAGCATGCCGCGCGTGTCGAACACCAGCTTGCCCGCGAGGTACGCGGACGACAAATGCTTGAAGGCGGTGTGATCGACCAGCACCACCACGATGTCCGACGCCTTGAGCGCGGCGTCAAGCGTCACCAGTTCGGCCCCCGATCCTTCCAATCCTTGCGGCAGGGCATCGGTGAAGGGTTCGACCACCAGGATGCGCTGCCCATGGGTGCGCGCCAGATGCTCTGCGATTTCAAGCGCGGGACTTTCGCGGAAGTCGTCGATGTCGGGCTTGAACGCGAGGCCGAGCAGCGCAACCTTGCCATCGGGCGCGGCATCGAGCAGCGCGCGGATCCGCCCTTCGGTATGCACGGCCTTGTAATCATTGACCTCGCGCGCGGTGCGCACGAGCCGCGCTGCGGCCGGGGCGCCCGCCACCAGAAACCACGGATCGACCGCGATGCAATGCCCGCCCACCCCCGGCCCGTGTTGGAGGCTGGTGACGCGCGGGTGACGGTTGGCAAGCCGGATCACGTCCCAGACATCGACGCCGATCACATCGGCGATCATCGACAGCTCGTTGGCAAAGGCGATGTTGACGTCGCGGAACGAGTTTTCGACCAGCTTGACCGTTTCGGCCACCCGGGCGGAGGTATAGAGGCAATCACCCTTGACGAAGCTTGTGTAGAGCACCCCCGCGCGCTCGGCACAGGCCGGGGTGACCCCGCCGATCACGCGGTCGTTGTGGACCAGTTCGCTCACAATCCGCCCGGGCAGCACCCGTTCGGGGCAATAGGCGAGCGCAATGTCGGCATCCTCAGCCATGTCGCCGCGCGGCACCGCGAGATCGGGGCGCATCTCGTCGATGATCGCCGCCACCTTCTCAGTGGTGCCAACCGGCGAGGTGCTTTCGACGATCACGCAGGCCCCGGGCAGCAACTTGGGCGCGATCGCGCGCGCCGCCGCCTCGACATAGGAGATATCGGGCGCCTTGCCTTCGCCAAGCGGCGTGGGCACCGCGATCATGTAGAAGCTTGCAGTCGGCACTTCGGTTGCCGCAACCAGCGTTTTGGCGGTGATCGCATCGTGCACCAGCTTGTCGAGATCGCGTTCCTCGATGTGCACGCCGCCCGCATTGACGGTATCGACGACGGCCTGCGACACATCGACCCCGCACACGCTCCAGCCGAAGCTCGCCAGCAGCGCCGCGGTGGGCAGCCCGATATAGCCAAGCCCGATCACCGCGACCTGATGATCGGGCGCGGGATGATCGGCCGCCTTGCGTCCCAGCGCGGCGGTGGCATCGAAGGGGGCGTTCATGCGATCAGGGTATCCGCTGCTTTTCGAGCGCGACCTTGGCGGCAAAGCCCTTAAGATCGCGTTAGGCTTGCCGCGCATTTCACCATGAGCGCGCGGGGCTAGAGCGGGCGGTTCTCGATGAAGGCAGCGAGCGCCTGGTGCAGCCGTGCGGCGGTGGGTGATTGCTGCGCCGACCAGTCGCATAGTGCCAGACCCTCGCCGATCCGGGCGCGGAGTTCGCCTTCGTCCGAGGCTATCAGGATACCCGGTCTGCCGCCCAGCTGGCGCACCGTGGCGAGCTGGTGATCATTGCGGTGTTCGCCCAGATCGGCGCGGCGCGGCATCAGCACGATCGGCGTGCGGCAGCGCGCGGCGGTGATCACCGTGCCGATCCCGGCATGGCTGACGATTAGGTGCGCCGCCTTCACCAATGCCTCGAACGCGGCGGGCGCCATGCTGGGGTGCGCTTCCATGTGCCGGACCTGATAGCTGCCCTTGCCGGTCTGCGCGACGACCGGCATCGCAAGTTCGGGTGCAAGCGCGTCCATTGCCGCGATCAGCCGATCGAAGCCGAGCTGCATCCCGACCGTCACGAGGATCACAGCACTGCCCCGAAATAGCGCGGACGCTGCGGCCCGGCGAGGTGGTCCCACTGGGTCCAGCACTGGTGCGCGAAGGTCTTGGAAAGCTTGCCGCATAGCGACAACTGTTCGCCATTGGCGACGCTGTCGATCCACAGGGTGCGCGCCCCGATCAGCCGCCCGGCGAGGATGCAGAAGAACCCGGGCGCGGCGCCGGTCGACATAACGACGTGAGGGCGAAACCGCAGCACTTCCCAAAGCGCCGTCAAGGCGCACAGCGCCGAGCGCAGCGGCATGTTCTGATTGCAATCGGGAAGGCTGCGCGCGCCCGTGATGCCGTGCTGCGACGCGACCGCCGGTTCGGTGGTGGCGAAGCGGGTATCATACTGGTCCAGCGTCGCGCGCAGCAACATCAGCTGCTCCCAATGCCCCCCGCCCGAGGCAACCGCAAGCACCCTGATCCGGCCTGTTGCCACGGGTCAATCGCTGCCCGCCAGCCGCGCGACTTCGGCGAGCACCGGGGCAGCCCATTCGTTGCGGCAGATCAGAAGATCGGGCATGTAGCTGTCGGCTTGATTGTAGACCAGCGAGCTGCCGTCGATGCGCGAGCAATGCAGGCCGTGGGCGCGCGCCACCGCCACCGGCGCGCAGCTGTCCCATTCATATTGCCCACCCGAATGGAGATAGATCTCGGCCTCGCCCCTGACCACCGCCATCGCCTTGGCCCCGGCGCTGCCCATCGCCAGCAGTTCGCCGCCGAGCGCGGCTGCGACCGCCTCGGCCTCGCGCGCGGGGCGCGAACGGCTGACCAGGAAGCGCGGAGGATTGCTCATTCCCGGCAGCGCCGTCGGCTGATCGGAACGCAGCACCGTGCCGTCTCCCAGCCCGGGCAGCGCCACCGCGCCGACCTGCGCGACGCCGTCCACCGCCAGCGCGACATGCACCGCCCAGTCCGCGCGTTCTTCGCCATATTCGCGGGTGCCGTCGACCGGATCGATGATCCACACCCGCGACTTCGTGAGGCGCGCAGGGTCGTCCCGTTCCTCTTCGGAAAGCAGGCCATCATCGGGGCGCAGATGACGGATCGCATGGCACAGGAACTGGTTGGCGGCCGCATCGCCCGCAGCTCCAAGCGCTTTTGCCGCAAACACACCGCTGGCGCGCACTTCGCACAACAAGCGCCCCGCCGCCGCGGCAAGGCGGGCAGCAAGCTCGCTGTCGGTGCAATCGATGATGGTCATCGCCTGGGTTTCCCTGCGCGCCCGAAATGGGGTGGGCGCGCGCCCTCTTCACGAGCATGGGCAAGAATTGCAAGGCCTGAACCGCACGGCCTGCAAGCGCGCACGATCGGGCTTGATGGTTTGCCCCTGGCCCGCCTAAGGCTGTGATCGAGGGAGAGACACATGCACCAGCCATCAGGTCCGCTTGCCGGGCTCCGGGTGATCGAATTCAGCGGCATCGGCCCGGGGCCGCACGTGGCGATGCTGCTCGCCGATCTGGGTGCTGAGGTGGTGCGGATCGACCGGCCCGGGGCGATGGCGACCAATCCGGTGGTCGAACGCGCGCGCCATCGGCTGGCGCTCGATCTCAAGTCGGATGAGGGCAAGGCGCAGTGCCGGGCGGCGGCGGCGCGCGCCGATGTCTTGATCGAAGGGTTTCGCCCCGGGGTGATGGAACGGCTGGGGCTGGGGCCGGAGCCGCTGCTCGAAGCCAACCCCCGGCTCGTCTACGCGCGCATGACCGGCTGGGGACAGGACGGGCCGCTGGCGCAGGCCGCCGGGCACGACATCAACTATATCGCCATTACCGGCGCGCTCGCGGCGGTGGGAAAGGCGGGCGAGACAGCGACGCCGCCGCAGAACCTTGTCGGCGATTTTGGCGGCGGGTCGATGTATTGCGCCTTCGGGATTTTGGCGGCGCTCTACGAACGCGAAGGTTCGGGGCGCGGCCAGGTGGTCGATGCGGCCATTGTCGATGGCGCGACCAGTCTGATGAGCTTCTTCTTCGGTGTGCGCGGCCGCCCGTTCATCACCACCGATAGGGGACGCGGAATGCTCGGCGGGGCGGCGCATTTCTACCGCTGTTTCACCTGCGCCGACGGCAGGGAGATTTCGCTGGGCGCGATCGAACCACAGTTCTACGCCGAAATGCTGGCGCGCGCGGGGGCACCCGAAGAGCTTGCGTCAGGTCAGATGAACCCCGCCAACTGGGACGATTACGCCGAACGGCTGGCAGCGCTGTTCGCCACCCGGACACAGGCCGAATGGTGCGCGCTACTCGAAGGGACCGACGCCTGCTTTGCTCCGGTGCTCGATCTCGACGAGGCGCGCAGCCACCCGCATATGGCCGCGCGCGGCGCCTATGTCGAACACGAGGGCACATGGCACACCGCTCCCGCTCCGCGTTTCAGCCGCACGCCGGGCGCGGTGCGATCGAGCGCGGATGACGGCGCGCAGGTGATCGCGCGCTGGGCGGCAGAGGCGTGATGGCGGGCAAGTTCTTCGAGGAATGGACGGTGGGCGACAGGGTCGAACATGCGATCCGCCGCACCGTCACCGAAACCGATAATCTGCTGTTTTCGGTGATGACCCACAACCCGCAGCCGCTCCACCTCGATGTCGAGGCAGCCAGAGCGAGCGGGTTTGGTCAGATCCTCGTCAATTCGACCTTCACCTTCAGCTTGCTGGTGGGCCTGTCGGTCGGCGATACCACACTCGGCACGCTGATCGCCAATCTCGGCTTCGACAAAGTCGTGACGCCCAAGCCAGTTTTCATCGGCGACACCCTGCGCGCGGCAAGCGAGGTGAAAGCGCTGCGCGAAAGCGGCTCGCGCCCAGATGCCGGGATCGTCACCTTTGTTCATGAGCTGTGCAACCAGCGCGATGAGGTGGTGTGCCGGTGCGAACGCTCGGCCTTGGTCGCGCGCAGACAGTGAACATTTTGCCCCGTTGCTCGTTCACCGGCCGAGGAGAAGTACCATGGCCAAGGGAAAAAATGCCGACAGCGTCAGCGACGTGATCGACGGGATCGAGAAGGTCGCGCGTGCGAAGAGCGAGGTCTCGATCAAGGACCTGCTCGAGGAGTTCGGGGATCGTTCCTTCGCGCCGTTGATGCTGATCCTCGCGCTGATCGGGATCACCCCGGTCGGCGCAATCCCGACCGTGCCGACGGTTCTGGGCCTGTGCATCGCGGCGATCGCGGTTCAGATGGCGTGGGGGCGCAAGCATGTCTGGCTGCCCGGCTTCATCACCCGGCGCGGGGTCGATTCGGCCAAGCTGCTTGATGGCCGCGACAAGCTCGACAAGCTCGCTGCCGTGCTCGATGCGATCGCCAAGGGACGGCTGAAAACCCTCGCGCGTGCGCCCGCCCGCCGGATCGTGGCGGGGCTGATCGTTGTGCTGTCCCTGGCGCTGCCGGTGATGGAACTGGTGCCGCTCGCGGCAGCCGGGCCGTTTTTCGCGATCGCGATGCTCTCGCTCGCGATGATGGTGCGCGACGGCCTTGTGATGCTGATCGGCGGGGCGATCGCAATCGCAGCGCTGGCTTACGGGATTTACTGGTTTTCGGCCTGATCCGTGCGTGCCGCGTCCCCGCCGAGCGCCTGCCACAGCACGATCCGCGCACGTGCGGACCGGCCTAAGGCGGCGGCGGCACGTTCGCCGCTGGCATCGGCGGTGCGGCGCGCTTCGAGCACTTCGAGGAAGCTTGCAAGACCTGCGCGGTAGCGGGTTTCGGCAAGTCCGGCGGCGCGTGCAAGCTGGTCGTGTTCGCTGATCGCAAGCTGCGCTTCGGTATCGGCGGCGGCGACCACGCCGTAACCCGCTTCGGCATCGCCGAGCGCCTGAAACACCGCGCCGCGATAGGCGGCGAAGGCGGCGCGCTTGTCGGCGGCGGCGGCATCGATCCCTGCGCCCACACGCCCGAAATCGAGCAGTGGCCCGGCGATCCCTGCCGCAAGCGTGCCAATCAGCGAGTCCCCGTCGAACAGGTCTTCAGGATCGAACGCCAGAAGCCCGATCACCCCTGAAAGCGTCAACCGCGGAAAACGCGCGCGCGCGGCGGCGGCCAGATCGGCATCGCTGGCGGCAAGATTGGCTGCGGCAGCGACGACATCGGGGCGGTTCGTGAGCAGTTCGGACGGCAGCGCTGCGGGCGCTGGTGCCAGAGCCAGCGCGGGGGCGGGGCCGGCCAGCGCCGCGCTCACGCGGGCGGCATCCTGCCCGGTCAGCGTCACCAGCCGCCCGATCAGCCGCGCGCGCTCGCTGGCGAGCGCGGCCAGCCGCACCTGTGACGAGCTCGCCGTCGCCTCGGCCCGGACCCGGTCGAAGCCCGGCGCAATCCCGGCGGCTTCGCGCGACCGGGCAAGCCCGGCAAGCGCCTGCGCAGCGGCAACATCGGCCTCGATCGCGGCGGCGCGCGCTTCGATGACGCGCCAATCGGTCACGCTTGCGGCAATCTCGGCCAGCAGCGCCAGCCGCACGCCCTGTGCCTGCGCGCTGGCGGCGTCGATCCGGGCTATCGCGGCGCGCTCCTGCGCTTTCAGGCGCCCGAAGATGTCGGCATCCCAGCTCGCCACGATATTCGCCCCGTAGGATGTCTGTTCGGCCGGGATGAACCCCTGCTGCCCGGCTGCGCCGAACTGGTTGGGGTTGATGCGGTTGCGGGTGACGTTGGCATCTCCGCTGATATTGGGAAGCCTTTCGGCCCCTGCCCGGCGCGCCCCGGCGCGCGCCGCGTCGATCCGCGCCATCGCCTCAGCCAGACTGGGCGCGTCGCGCAACGCCGCAGCGGAAAGCGCGCGGTAGGCCGGATCGTCGTCGGGCATCAGTGCGGCCAGAGCAGTCTGCTCGTCACGATCGGGCGTGTAGAAATAGGCGGGCGGCAGGTCCGGCACGGGGGTGGCGATCTCGGGCACGGGGCCCGCGACACAGGCTGCCAATGCGAGCGGGAGCAACGCGGCGGTTAGGGGAAGGGGGCGGCGCATCTCCTCAGTTCTGCTCGTTGGCGGAGGCGGACTTTGCCGGGATGAAGGCGTCGATCTGCTGGCCCACCCGGAAATTGTCGCTTTGGGGCAGGGCGTAGATCAGTTGCAGCACCCGGACATCGACGCGCTCGGCGGCGCTGTTGGTCAGCGAACGCTTGGGAACCACCTGCGGTTCGGCGCGCACGAAGGCGGCGCTGACATGCAGTTCGGCTGCACCGCGCGGGGACACCACGGCCGCTTCGCCCAGCCTGACCCGGCCCACTTCGTTCTCGTCGATATCGACCCGCACATGCAGCGGGGTGGTTTCGCCCATCTGGATGAACGGCTGGCTGTTGCCGCCGCCCTGGGTCGCGACGAATTCGCCAGGACGGATGTTGACCGCAAGGATCTCGCCCGCGATCGGCGCGCGGATCACCAGCCGTTCGATCTCGGTGCGCGCCGCGGCGGCGGCGGACTGGGCGGCGGCGAGGCGCGCACGGGCAAGCCCCAAACGGCTGGTGGCGGCGGCCTCCTCGCCTTCCGCGCGGATCACCTCGGCGCGGCTGACGGCGGCAGGATCGTCGAGCTGGCGGTAGAGATCGAGCTGCTGGCGCGCGGTCTTCTGCGCGGCGCTGGCCTCGGCGATCGCAGCCCGCGCCTCGCCGATCGCGGCGCTCGCCTGATCGAAACTGGCGCGCGCCGCGCGGGCATCGACGGTGAACAGCACCTGTCCCTTGTCAACCCGGTCGCCGGGGCGCACCCGGACATCGGTGACCAGCCCGGAAAGCGCCGACCCGATGTCGATCACCTCGCTCGAAGGCTCGACCACCCCGGCTCCGGCGACGCGCGGAGCATCGGCGAGCCCGCCCACCGCCTTGGGCGGCTGCGCGCCCGGCTCGGAGATGGCGCGGTCGGGCTGGGCGGAAAAGATCAGCCAGGCTGCGATGATCACCCCGATCAGCGCGGCAATCGGCAGGATCTGGCGGGCAAAGCTTAGATTGCGCAGCATGGCGTCCTCTGCGGGTTCGAAAGAGAAGAGGGATCAGTGATCATCGGGCATCTGCGTGCCATCATGGGTGATGCGTCCGTCTTCGAGCACGATGATGCGGTCGGCGAGGTCGAAGATGCGGTTGTCGTGGGTGACGATGATGCAGGCGCGGTCGCTCGCCACTGCGACTTCGCGCAGCAGGTCCATCACTCGGCGGCCCGAACGCGCATCGAGCGCGGCGGTTGGCTCGTCGCAGACCACCAGGCGCGGTTCGTGGACCAGCGCGCGGGCGATCGCGACGCGCTGCTGCTGGCCGCCCGAAAGCTGGCGCGGCAGCTTGTCGGCCTGGTTGCCGATATTGAGCTTGTCGAGCAGCACCTTGGCCCGCTCGCGTGCCTCGGCGATCGGCACACCTTGCGCGATTAGCGGCACCGCGGCGTTGGCGGCGGCGTCGATCGACGGGATCAGGTTATACTGTTGGAAGATGAAGCCGATGTTTTTCAGCCGGAAGTTGACCAGTTCGGTGTCCGACAGGGCGTAGATGTCGGTGCCGAACACCTTCACCTCGCCCTCGGTCGGCCAAAGAATCCCGCACATGATCGAAATCAGCGTCGTCTTGCCCGATCCGCTTTCGCCCACGACATAGGTCAGCTCGCCGGGGCGGATATCGGTGTCGATCCCGTGGAGCACGCGGATCGTGGTCTGCCCGGCCTCGAAGTCGCGCACGATCCCGCGCGCGCAGATCGCGGCCTCGGGCGCGCAGCCGCCGATGGCGCGGGTGTCCAGGCTTACCGCGGCGCTCACCGGAACACCGCCGCCGGCTCGGTCCGCATCACGCTGCGCAGCGAGATCCAGCCGGTCAGAGCAAGGATCGTGACCACCGCAAGGAGGCTCATCAACGGGATCTGCCACGGAATGTAGAACGCCTTGAACGTCGGGTTGCCCGAAAAGCCCCAGATGAACAGCACGGTGCCGACCACCCCGATGGCATAGCCGATCAGGCCGACCAGCCCGGCCTGCACCACCACCATCCGCGCAATCTTGGCGTTGGTGACCCCGATCGCCTTCAAAGCGCCGAATTGCTTGATGTTATCGCGGATGAACAGGCTGAAGGTCAGCCCCACGATCGCCACGCCGACAATGAAGCCGAGCGCCACGGTGATCCCGAAATTGAGTGGGATTCCGGTATTCTGGATGATGAAATCGACCCCCGACTGCGCCAGTTCCTCGCGCGGGAGCGCCTTCAGCCCGGTTTGCGCGGTGATGCGGTCGGCCACGCCTTGGGGGGTCTGTCCTTCGTCGATCCCGGCCAGAACGAAAGTCAGGCGGTTGCGGGTTCCGGGCACGTAGTTGAGCGCGCGGCTGTATTTGGTGTAGAGCGTGACCTGGCTGGTGAAGCTCGGAATGGCGTCGGCGATGCCGCGGATCACCGCGCGCTGATCGTTGAGTTCAAGCCGCTCGCCGATCGGGCTTTGGCCGCCCTCGAACAGTTTGGTCACCCCGACATCGTCGATCAGCACACTGTCGGGTTGCGAGAGGATCGATTTGTCACCTTCGATCAGGCGTTCGGGCAGACCGATCAGGGTTGCATCGTCAACCCCGACCACCGTGACGCCTTCAAGATCGCCGGTGCCGGTGCGCACCGAGGCGACGGCGCGCAGGTGCGGCACGGCCCATTCGACACCTTCGACCGAGCGGACCTTGTCGAGCGCGGTCGGCGGCATCGCGTAATTGACTTCGGTGGTGCGGCTGACCGGGTCCATCACCCACACCTCGGCCTCGGGCGCGTTATAGACCCCGCTGGCGCCGCGTTCGATGAGATTGACGAAAATTGTAAGCTGCTGGGTGATCAGGAGAGTCGAAAACCCGATCCCGAACAGCAGCCCGTAGAACTTTTGCGGATCGCCGGTGAGCATCCTGATGGCGATCCAGAGCACGGGCGGGGAACCTTTCCGGACGGGCGGGGTTGCGCGGGGTGACGATTCGGCACATTATTGAACGGACGCGTTTTACTGAACGGAGTCGTTCACTTTGTCAACACGCGCGGTCTCGCAGCCTGCAAAAACAGCCCGCCCGCGCCGGTCCGGGCGGCCGCTCGACGCGGGCAAGCGCCGCATCATCGTCGAGACCGCCGCGCGCCATTTCTTCCACAATGGCTATGCCGCGACCGCGATTGAGCAGGTCGCCGCCGATGCAGGCGTGTCCAAGGTCACGATCTACAACCAGTTCGGTGACAAGCGCGCGCTGTTCACGGCAGCGGTGGAATGCGAATGCGAGAAAATGCGCGGGCATTTCTCGCTCGATGTGGTCCCCCACGGCACCATCGCCGAACGCCTGACCGCGATCGGCGAGGCGATTTTTGCCTTCCTGTTTCGCCCGGAGATGTTGCAGTTCGAACGCCGGATTGCCGCCGAAACCGAAGACGATCCGGCGATTGGCGCGGCATTCCTCGAAGCCGGACCGCGGCGCATGAAATCGGGGTTTGCCGCCTGGCTTTCCCACGAGGTCGAAGCCGGCACGCTGACGATCGCCGATCCCGAGCTCGCCGCTGAACAGTTTGTGACCATGTGCAAGGGCATGGGCGACCTCGAACGCCGCTTCGGCGCGCCGGTTTCGCCTGCCTCGCGCGACCGGCGCATCGCGGGCGCGGTCACAGTGTTTCTTGCAGCTTACAGCACTTCGTCCGTTCGATAGACCGCATCACCGCATTCGAAATTTCGCATCGTCGCTGGGGCCGCGCATTATCTTGCGATTCACTCGCCGGGCCCTACATTGCGAAGCGTAGACAAGGAAACCTGTGCGATGAGCGAACAGAACGATCCCCAGCAACAAGGCGACGGGCCCAACCCCTGGATCAGGCAACTGATGATCTGGGGCGGCATTTTCCTCGCGCTGCTGCTCGTGGTCACTTTGTTCAGCAATGCCGGGCAGACCAATGGAACCGCGATCCGCTACTCGGATTTCCGCGCCGCGGTTGCCGCCGGCGAAGTGCAGGACGTGCAGCTCGGCGATGAGATCATTACCGGCACGCTGAAGAACAACGAACCCTTCACCACGGTGCCGGTGCCCAACGACATCGAAATCACCCGGCTGATGGAAGAAAACGACGTGCGCTTCACCGGCAAGCAGCGCGAACAGCAGAGCATGCTGCTGTTCATCCTGCTGCAGTCGCTGCCGTTTCTGCTGATCCTCGGGATCGCCTTCTTCGCACTGCGTCAGGTCCAGAAGGGCGGCGGCGGCGGGGCGATGGGCTTCGGCAAGTCCAAGGCCAAGCTTCTGACCGAACGTTCCGGCCGGGTGACTTTCGACGATGTCGCCGGGATCGACGAAGCGCGCGAGGAATTGCAGGAAATCGTCGAGTTTCTGCGCGATCCGCAGCGGTTCTCCAAGCTCGGCGGGCAGATTCCCAAGGGCGCGCTGCTGGTCGGTTCGCCCGGCACCGGCAAGACCCTGCTGGCCCGCGCGATCGCGGGCGAGGCGGGCGTGCCGTTCTTCACCATCTCGGGCTCGGACTTCGTCGAGATGTTCGTCGGCGTCGGCGCGAGCCGCGTGCGCGACATGTTCGAACAGGCCAAGAAGAATGCACCCTGCATTGTCTTCATTGACGAAATTGACGCGGTTGGGCGTTCGCGCGGGCACGGGCTCGGCAATTCGAACGACGAGCGCGAACAGACGCTGAACCAGCTGCTGGTCGAGATGGACGGGTTCGAGGCGAACGAAGGCATCATCATTATCGCCGCCACCAACCGTCCTGACGTGCTCGATCCGGCGCTGCTGCGCCCGGGCCGGTTCGACCGCCAGGTGGTCGTTCCGATCCCCGACATTGACGGGCGCGAGAAGATCCTTGGCGTGCATATGAAGAAGGTGCCGCTCGCCCCCGACGTCAATCCGCGCGTCATCGCGCGCGGCACCCCGGGCTTTTCGGGCGCGGACCTTGCCAACCTTGTCAACGAAGCCGCGCTGCTCGCCGCGCGCCGCAACAAGCGGTTGGTCGCGATGCAGGAGTTCGAGGACGCCAAGGACAAGGTCATGATGGGCGCCGAACGCCGCAGCATGGTGATGACCGACGACGAGAAGAAGATGACCGCCTATCACGAGGCCGGCCACGCGATCGTCTCGGTCCACGAGGATGCCTCGGACCCGATCCACAAGGCGACGATCATTCCGCGCGGCCGCGCGCTGGGGATGGTGATGCGCCTGCCCGAGCGCGACAGCTATTCCTACCACCGCGACAAGATGCACGCAAACCTCTCGGTCAGCATGGGCGGGCGGGTCGCCGAGGAATTGATTTTCGGGCACGACAAGGTCAGTTCGGGCGCCTCGTCAGACATCCAGTATGCGACCGACCTTGCCCGCAACATGGTGACCCGCTGGGGCATGAGCGACAAGCTCGGGCCGCTCCAGTACGAGGCGAGCCAGGACGGCTACCTCGGCATGGGCCAGACGATGCGTACGATGGCCTCGGACGAGACCAACAAGCTGATCGATGCCGAAATCAAGTCGCTGGTCGAAGGCGCCCATAGCCGCGCGACCGACATCCTCAAGACGCACGAGGATCAGTTGCACCTGCTCGCGCAGGCCTTGCTCGAATACGAGACGCTGACCGGGGAGGATATCCGGACCTTGCTCGAAACCGGCAAGGTCGATCGTCCCGACGCCCCGCGTGGGCCGAGCGTTCCTGCCCCGGTGCGCGGGTCAGCGATCCCCAAGGCGGGCAAGCGGTTCGGCGGCAAGAGCGACGAGGCGCCGCAGGGGGCCTGAGCCCGCGCCAGACTGCAAGCGCAGGCACGATCGGGCGCGGGAGAACCCCTCCAAAGGGGCATCGTCCTCGCCCGGTGCGGGTCAGAACGCGCCGAGCACCAGCAGCACCTGCAGAAACAGCGCCAGCACGATCTGGATGAACATCAGCAGGACAAAAAATCGCCACAGCGCCGAAAACCGGCTGAGGCCATAGGCGTAGCGCAATTGCTTGTAGAGATGCAGCGGTGCGGCGATCGCGAACAGCAGGAAAGCCCAGCCGCCGCCGTCCGGAATCGTGCTCAGAATCGACATAGTAATGAACAAAAGCGACATGAAACTGAGCGAATAGGTCACGAAAACGGCGTGATCATACGCCTTGAACTGCCGCCGCCAGGCAAACACCAGCCACACGAACGGGATCGACAGCGGGATCAGCAGCCAGCTGAACTTGTAGGCGTTGGCCTGCAGCTTGTAGAGCATCAGTCCGGGGTTTTTCTTCCACTTGTCAAACATCCCGATGTCGAGCCATTCGAAGCCGGGAACATCGAAGCTCTCGACCGAGACCGCACCCGATGATCCATCCTCACCGGCATCGGCGATCATAGTTTCGAGCATTTTGAGCTCATCGCCGATCTCGCGGCGGCGCGGATCGCTGGCGGGAAGCGCGCTGCGCTCGCGTTCGAGCGCGATGGTCTGCTCCTCGATCTTGGCCTTGAACGCATCTGCGCTGCTGTTGCCGGACGGCAGATCGGTCGGGGGCGAGATGCCGACCATCTGAAACACCGCAAACATTGCAAAGACGCTGAACAGGAACATCGCCATCGGGCTGACGAATTTCGCCCGCTCGCCCGCGATGAAGCGGCGGGTCAGCTCGCCCGGGCGCAGGGTCAAAAGCGGCAGGGTGTTCCAGAGCTTGCCGTCGAGATGCAGCACGCCGTGGAGGATATCGTGCCCGATCGCGGCGAGGCTGCGGTGAAGGTGCGCCTTCTGGCCGCACTGCGGGCAATAGTGCCCGGTAAAGGCGGTGGCGCAATTGGCGCAGGTGGCGGGCCCGGCGGCATGAACGCCCGCCTCGCCGGCGGCAGGTTCGAGCGCCCGGCCGAGCAGTCCACCCTCGATCACCGACCCGATGCCCTCGCTCAAACCGCTCATCGCACTCGCCCCTCCGGCCCGACACTGGTCGACTATAGGGCGAAATCACCGCCGGGGCAAAAACCGGCTTAGTGGCTGGCCAGCTTGCGTTCGATCGCGGTCCACAACTGCGCCATCGCACGTGCCGCCGGGGAGCGCGGGGCAAAAGCGGCGACCGGCTTGCGCTCGACCGCACATTGCTCGACCGCGCTGGCGAGCGGCACAACCGGCCAGGCCGGATTGGCTTCGCGCGCGGTGCGGTGCAGCGAACGGCGCATGTCAATCATCGATAGCACCGGCAGGATCGGCGGATGTCCCTTGCCGCTGCCGCGCACTTCCTCGACCACCACCTCGAAGGCGCGGGCGGACAGCGGCGAGGGGGGAAGCGGGACGATGATAAGATCGGCGGCGCGGATCACCTGCGCGCTCAATTCGTTGAGCACCGGGGGACAATCGAACACGATCCGGTCGTATTCCTTGGACAGCCCTTCGACCAGCCGCGCCAACCGCCGTTTCTTGCCGATCCGGTCGAGCTGACGGTCGAGCGCGCGGATGCTTTCGTCCGCAGGCAGCAGGTCGAGATTGGCATAGGCGGTGGTCCGGATCAGCTTGGCCGGATCGCTCCCTTCGGCGAAAACGCTGTCGGCGCTGCGCTTTTTCCGGGGGTCGACATCGAGCAGAAAGCCCGAGCCATTGGCCGCGTCGAGATCCCACAGCAGTGTCTTGCGCCGCGAGATCGCGCTTGCACACCAGGCCAGATTGACCGCGAGAGTGGTTTTGCCGACGCCGCCCTTGACACTGTAGACTGCAATCGAAGCCATATATGCGCGCCGCCCCGTGATGTTACAATTTGATTACATCACCAAGAGATAGCGACGCAACCCGCAATGGCAAGCACCATCGAAGCGGGGTCACGAAGCGGTCAACCGCAAACTGCGTTCGGTGAGGGGTGCGGCGGCAGCGGCCTTTTACTACCCGCAGATCAACCCTCGTAATCGCCGCCGAGAGAGGAGGTTCGGGCCGGAGCCGAGGCGGTGATCCGCAGCGCTTCGGCCGACTGGCTGAGCGAGCCGATTTCGTCGGCATCGTCCTCGTCATCGGGGAGGATCTTTTGCAGGCCGGTGACCAAAGCTTCGTGCAGGTCGCGCGGCGTGACGGTTTCGTCGGCGATCTCGCGCAGCGCCACCACCGGGTTCTTGTCGCGGTCGCGGTCGATGGTAAGTTCGCTGCCGCCCGAAATCTCGCGGGCACGCTGGGCGGCCAGGAGCACCAGGTCGAAACGGTTGGGGACCTTGTCGACACAATCTTCAACGGTAACGCGGGCCATGGGCGGGCTTTCTCGGAATCGGGTGAGGCTGGAAGGACTGCGCAGCTAGGCACCGGGGCGCGCGAAGTCAAGCCGATGCGGTCAGCTCCGATTTGCGCTAAGCCGCGATCATGCGATCCCCCGATTCCGCCGCCGCGCCCGCGCCGCCATACCGCGATCCCGATCCTTTCACGCACGAGGCAGGCGGACACGTTTTCACCTTCTACCCGCACGGCAAGGACCGGCTCGATGCGCTGCTCGCACTGATCGAGAGCGCGCAGCAGAGCCTCAAAGGCTATTATTTCCTCTATAGCGAGGATGCGACCGGCACGGCGGTGCGCGATGCCCTCATTGCTGCGGCGCGGCGCGGGGTCGACGTGTGCCTGCTGGTCGATGATTTCGCCTGCAGCGCCCCTACCGCCTTCTTCGATCCGCTGGTCGAGGCGGGCGGCAGTTTCGCGCGCTTCTCGCCGCGTGCGGGGGGGCGCTACCTGATCCGCAACCATCAAAAGATGATGATCGCAGATGACACCCGGTTGATGGGCGGCGGGTTCAACATCTCCGATAGTTACTTCGCCCCGCCGCAGGAAAATGGCTGGTGCGATCTGGGGGTCGCGATCGAGGGTCCGGTAGCGGGCAAGTTCAGCGAATGGTTCGCGCAGCTGTCGGACGCGATCCGTCCCGAAGGCACGCGGTTTCGGGCGATCCGGCGGATGGTGCGTGGCTGGGATGCGGGCGAGGGCGCGGTGCAGCTGCATGTGAGCGGGCCGTCGCTTCGCACCCGCGGTTGGCCGTTCCGGGTGCGCCGCGATCTGGCGGACGCCAGGCGTGCCGACTTGGTGACTGCCTATTTCGGCCCGCCGCGTTCGTTCCGGCGTGCGCTGCGACGGCTGGCGCGGCGCGCGCGGCTGCGCATGGTGCTGGCGGGACAATCGGATTTCGCGATCACCATCGATGGTGCGCGCACCCATTATCGCAGCCTTGTGTGGGCCGGCGCCGATTTGAAAGAGTTTCAGCCGTGCAAGCTGCACATGAAGCTGCTGGTGATCGACGATATCAGCTACATCGGCAGCGGCAACCTCGACATGCGTTCGATCCGCATCAACCTCGAATTGATGGTGCGGATCGAGGACGCGGCGCTTGCGGCGCGGCTGCGCGAATTGATCGATCACCTCGATGATGCCTGTGTGCCGATCGACCGGGCGTGGTTCAAGGCCCAAGGCGGCTGGCTGGCGCGGATGCGCTGGCGGATGGGATGGTTCATGCTGCGCGCGGTCGATTACAACCTTGCGCGCACGCTCAACCACGATCTTGCGACAAGGGGGTAGACGGGGCCGCTATGGCGGGGAGGGAACCGGCAGCTATTCGTATCCGTAATCCGAATAGTCCTTGTAATTGGGCGAGGTGAATTTGGTGATGTCGCTTTGGAAGTGGAGCGGCACATTGCCGGTCGAACCGTGGCGCTGCTTGGCCACGATCAGGCTCGCCCTGCCGACCAGACCTTCGTATTTTTCTTCCCACGCCCGGTACTTTTCCTGAACGTCGGGGGGCGAGCTGCCGTCGGGCGTGTCGGGCTTGACCAGCATGTGGTAATAATCCGAGCGGAAGATGAACCACACCATGTCGGCATCCTGCTCAATCGAGCCGGACTCGCGCAGGTCGGAGAGCATCGGTCGCTTGTCCTCGCGGCTTTCGACCGCACGGCTGAGCTGTGACAAGGCGATCACCGGCACCTGCAATTCCTTGGCCAGCGTCTTGAGGCCCCGGCTGATCTCGGAAATTTCGTTGACACGGTTGTCATTGGCACGCCCCGAACCTTGCAGCAGTTGAAGATAGTCGACGATGATGAGGCCGATATCGTGCCGCCGCTTCATCCGCCGCGCCCGGGTGCGCAGCGCGGCGATGGTGAGTGCAGGGGTATCGTCGATATACAGCGGCAGTTCGGCAAGCCGCTGGCTCGCGAACGACAGCTTCTGAAAATCATCGCGACTGAGTTTCCCGCTGCGCAGGTTCTCCGACGGGATTTCTGCCTGTTCGGCCAGAATGCGGGTGGCAAGCTGGTCGGCGCTCATTTCGAGGCTGAAGAACGCCACCGGCGCACCATAGTTGAACTCGCCGCCCTCGCGCTGCCAGGCAAGATGCGCCTCGGCACAATTGAAGGCGATGTTGGTGGCGAGCGAGGTCTTGCCCATCCCTGGCCGCCCGGCAAGGATCACCAGATCGGAATTGTGCAGGCCGGACGTCTTGCGATCGATCGAATCGAGACCGGTGGTCTTGCCCGAAAGCCCGCCGCCCGAATTCATCGCCGCCTCGGCCATCCGGATCGCCTGCACGGCGGCATCGCGGAAACTCGCCGCCTCGCGGCCTGTGCTTGCACCCTCGGCCACCCGAAACAGATCGGCCTCTGCAGCCGCGATACGCTCCATCGGCGAGGTATCCTCGGAGGTATCGAGCGCACCTTCGACCAGCCCGCGCCCGACGCTCACCAACTCGCGCAGCAGCGCAAGGTCGTAGATTTGCTGGGCCAGTTCGCGCGGCAGCAGCAGTCCCGCGCCGCTGGCGGTGAGCTGAGCGAGATAGGAGGTGCCGCCGAGCGCGGCGAGCGCTTCGTCCGCCTCGAAATAGGGGCGCAGCGTCACCGGAGAGGCCGTGGCATTGCGCTCGATCAGCACCAGCGTGCGTTCATAGATGCGGCTGTGGAGCGGCTCGAAGAAATGTTCGGGCCGCACGGGCACCTGCAATTCCTCGATCACCCGATTGTCGATCAGAACCGCGCCCAGAAACGCCGCCTCGGCTTCGAGATTGGCCGGGAGCTTGCGGGCGGGTAGCCCGTCCTCGCTGGGGGGGAGATTGATCGGAGTGACTTTTTCAGGTTCGGCCATGCCTTTCGTGATTGCCGCACAGGCGGCGACGCGCAAGGCTGCGCGGCGGCAATATTTTTTGTCCCCCTTGTGGATAGCGGGGAGAGTTTGTCGAAGTGCTTGAAGTGCGGCCCCCCGATCTGCGAAGGCAGGCGCTATGGCCGGTTCGTCACCCGATTCCCTGCCCATGCCGTCGGCCCCCGGGGCCGCGATCGGCTATCGCATCGCTCAGGTCACACTCGACGAGGCGACGATCCTGTGGCGCAATGCCGATGTCGAACAGGAACGCCGGGTGGCGATCTATGATCTGATCGAAGAGAACACCTTCAGGCCAGTGCGCAGCGCTGAGCGTGGGGCCGCGGGGCCCTATCATCTCCACCTCTCGGTCACCGACGGGCGGCTGGTGATGGACATCCGCGACACCGCCGATCAGCTGCTGGAAACCCTGCTGATCGGCATGGCCCGCTTCCGGCGCCCGATCCGCGAATATTTCGCGATCTGCGACAGCTATTACCAAGCGATCCGCAAGGCCACCCCGGCCGAGATCGAGACCATCGACATGGCGCGGCGCGGGATCCACAACACCGCCGCCGAACTGCTGCTCGAACGGCTCGAAGGCAAAGTCGAAACCGATTTCGCCACCGCGCGGCGGCTGTTCACGCTGATCTGCGTGCTCCACATCAAGGGCTGAGCGATGGCGCGCAGGGGCAGGAAAGGCGCGCGCCGGGTGCCCCGGCGCTGGCTGGCGCGGCTGATCGCGCTGGCGGTGCTGGTAGGGATCGTGTTCGCGGCATGGCTGTGGTGGGATATGCGCTCGTGGCGGCCGGACGAGGAGCTCTATCCCGAACAAGGCGCGCTCGCGCCTCGCGATGGCGCCGCGATCCGGTTCGAGACGCTGAAGGCGATCGGCGCGCAGTTCGTCTATCTGCCGTTGGCACCCGACCTGCCGGATGCGGCGGCGGGCGGGTTCGGCGCGCGCTTCGGCGGCGCCCGAGCGGCCGGGTTGCAAGTGGGCGTGATGCTTGAATTCGATCCCTGCCTTGCCGCCGATGCGCAGTCGGGGATGTTTGCCCAGATGGTCCCGCGCCAGCCCGATCTGCTGCCGCCCGCGATCGGGCTTAACCGGGTAGCCGACGGGTGCACGCCCCGGGTCAGCGACGCCGCGGTCGAAAGCGAGCTGATGACGCTCATCAACCAGATCGAGACCCATGCCGGAAAGCCGGTGATCCTCAAGCTGTCGCCCGCCTTCGAGGCGCGTCACCACACATCCACCACGCTCACCCGCGACCTGTGGCTGGCGCGCGACCGGGCACGGCCCGGTTATGCGGGGCGCCCGTGGCTGTTATGGAGCGCCAATTCCGCGCTCGTCACCGAGGCGAGCGATGCGCCGGTCGAGTGGGTGGTGGTGCAGAAATGATCCTGAAGCAAGGAGAGGAGCAGGCGCTGATCGCCGCCGCCCGGGACGCGGCAGCCAATGCCTATGCCCCCTATTCGGACTATCCCGTCGGCGCAGCGCTGCTGTTCGCTGACGGCGCGGTCGTGACCGGGTGCAATATCGAGAACGCGAGTTACGGGCTTGCGCTGTGCGCCGAAACGGTCGCGGTCGCGAAGGCCTTGGCTGATCGGCGGCGTGGCGGGCTGGTGGCGGTCGCCGTCGTCGGCCTTCAGGCAAATGCACAGCCGATCACCCCGTGCGGGCGCTGCCGCCAGGTGCTCAACGAGCTTGCCGCGCTGGGCGGCACCGATCCGGCGGTGCTGTGCGTCGGCACCGACAGCGTGCAGCGTATCGCGCTTTCGGCGCTGCTGCCGCACGCCTTCGGGCCGGGGCATCTGGCATAGCGCTCAAGCCCTAGCCTGCCGCGCCCTCGAGCCATTCGACCAGCGCCGCCAGACATTCGCGGGCGAGCAGCTTGCAACGTTCAGGGCTCCAGCCCTGTTCGGGATCGGGAAAGTCGGCGAGATCTTTATAAGGCATCTCCAGCGTCATCGCGACCGCGCCGAAACGTTCGGCGAGCTGGTTGGTGCTCATGGTCAGATTGGCGGTCCCGGGGCGCGCCTTGGGATAGCCCAACGCGGTCTGAAAATCGGGCGTCCGGCGATCGAGGAGGCGCTGATAACGGTAGAAGCCCTCACCCTGCGCCTCGGTCCATCGAGGAATGCCCTCGAACCCGGCAAGGAAGACCGCCGGGATCGCCTCGTCGGCGTGGACATCGATGGCGAAATCGACCCCGGTCTGATCCATCCGGTTCCTGATCGCGAGCACTTCGGGCGATCTTTCGGGGGTCGGATCGGCCCATTCGCGGTTGAGGTTCGCCCCTACCGTGTTGGTCCGAAGGTGTCCGCGGCGCGACCCATCGGGGTTGCAATTGGGGACGATATGCACCCGGCACCGCGCCCGCAGCGCGCGCGCGACCGGATCGGCGGGATCAGTCAGGCATTCGAGCGCGCCTTCGATCCACCATTCGGCCTGGGTCTCGCCGGGATGCTGGCGGGCATAGAGCCACACCTGCCGCTCGCCCTCGCCCAGTTCGAGGCAGTCGATCGGCTGGCCGTCGATTGTGGTGCCGAGCCGGACATAATCCACGCCTTCGCAGGCCGCCGCCTCGGCGACGAGATCATGATGACGCTCCATCGAATAGGGCGCGAAATAGGCGACCCAGAACAGGTCCGTTGCGCTGTGGTAGCGCACCGTGAGCGTCCCGCCGTCCTCGTCCTTGTCGAAACTGCTGGCCGCGCGGGCCCAATAGCTGCGGTCTTCCGAGACACAGGCATCGTAATCGGGCCAGCCGCCCGGATAGGCGCTGGCGTTCAATCCGGTGAGCTTGAGCACCACCTCCTCGCCCGCAGGCGCGGCGACGCGGAAATGGAACCACTGGAAAAAATCGGACTGGTTGTCGCGCCGGATGGCGAGCCGTGCGGTGCGGTCTGCGATTTCGAGCACGTCGATATTGCCGCTGTCGAAGGCGGCATCGATGTAGAGGGCGGTCATTTGGCTCCTTGCAGCTTCTTGACGTCGATCCGGACGGTTTCGCCATTGCCGCCCGGGAAGTCGCGGAACAGCGCGGCGGCCAGCGCGCGGGCGCTGGCGTCGACCTGCGAATAGGGCGATTTGATCCCGGTGGCGATCTGCGCGCGGCCTTCCCACAAGGTGGTGCCGTCGGCGCGGGCGATGCGCACGTCGAGTTCGGTGACGGCGTTGGGGCCTTCGCGTCCGCCGCCAAGGTTGATGCCGACCCCGAGACCCACCCC